>QIRE01000126.1_pt1 | contig 18477 bp, 16 predicted proteins | sample 2940141 | NCBI WGS metagenome assembly QIRE01 (sample SAMN09273532, study PRJNA473421) | Gut metagenome, whole genome shotgun sequencing project. | isolation source: gut tissue | host: Folsomia candida VU population | place: Netherlands: Amsterdam | collected 2016-03-06
TCTCCATACCACCGCGACACTGATCGGGCACGCCGACGGCGGCTTGGTCTGTTGGGCAACCGCAACGTTGCATCCGCGGATGGTGACCGGCATCGGAGTCATCGCCTCGCCACACCCACGGGCACTGCGACATTCCGTGCTCCTCGACAACGCGCAGCGCAAGGCATTCCTCGGTGGGTTCTTGCACAATCAGCTTCCGCGCCTCGGCGAACGTCGACTCACCCGCGGCGACGGTGCGTATATCCGCGACTACTTCACCGAGCGCGCGTCATATCGCTGGCAACAAACACCAGAATTCACCGACGTCGTCGCGCGTAATCGCTCGGCGGTCCAGATTCCCGGGGTCGCATTCTGCAGCCTGGAGTATCGACGGTGGGCATTCCGCTCCCAGTTCCGACCCGACGGTATGCGGTTCATGGACTTGATGGAACGCCAACTGTCGATGCCGGTTCTCGCCATGCGCGGGCGCGACGATCCGTTCATCTTCGACGAGCTGATGGCAACGAGTCGTCGTTGGGCCCCAAACATGGACTATTGGCAGGTTGCCGGCAGCGGTCATTTCGCCCACCAGGAGCGGCCGGATCGAGTGAATCGATTGATCCTTGACTGGCTCAAGCCGTAGCGCGAGCACAACCTGTCGCGTTCCGGGACACGGAAGCATTTACGGCCTCGCTACCTCAATTCGGCGACAGGTTGTGCGCCACTCCCTTACGCACTAACGCAATTGCCGGTCGATGCTCGAGCATTCGCGTCGCCGCCCTGCGCGACCGCCGACTGTAATTGTCGAGCGGTGAGGATGAATCCCGTTTCGTCGGCGACATTTTCCGACGCGCCAAACACCATGCCGAGCACGTCGCCGTCGGCGTTGATCATCGGTCCGCCCGAGTTGCCCTGCCGGATCAATCCGCGCACCGTGTACACCTCGCGGGTGACGCGACCCGTTTGGTAAATGTCGGGTCCGACGAGATTGATGGTGCTGCGCACCCGCAGCGGCGCGGCGTTGAATGGGCCGTCCTCGGGGAAGCCCAACGCGACGCCGTCGGCACCGGGCGATGCCGCGCTGTCGGCGAATCGCATCGCCGGGACGCGCAATCCGGGGACGTCGAGGACCGCGATGTCGTTTTCCGGATCGAAGAACACGACGGTCGCGGTGCGCGTGGTCCCGAGCGTGGTTACCACTCGAAGACTGTTCGTCCCGGCCACGACGTGGGCGTTGGTCATCACCCGCTCAGCCGAGAACACAAATCCGCTACCCTCCAACGCCCGACGACAACTCGGGGCCTCACCACGAATCTTCACGACGCTGCGTCGAGCTTGAGTCACCGCCGGAAGTTTGGTGAGTGCCGGGTCCGGCGGGTCAACGGATGCGACGGGCGCGGTCCCGAATGGTCCGATGACTTCGGGGAGCCCCGAGTTGGCGAGCAGGTTGGAGAAGTCGGTCGGAATATCCCGAAGCCATTGCGGCGCAACATCTCCCACAAAGCCAAGGGTTCGTGATTCCTTAACCGCCGACGACAGCGTTGGCTGCGACGAATGGCTCAGTGGAATCGACAGCAACCACGCGGCAACAAACACCGCGACGGCCTGCAGCAGCGCGCCGACGATGCTGTCGATCCGCTGCAGGAAAGGCAATCTCAGTGACCCGCGGGCCGCGCGCCCCAACACCATGCCGGCGACTTCACCGACGATTACCAACACGAGGAGTAGGCCAACGCCAACGACGAGCCGAACCGTGTTGTCGTCGAACTGCGAGATGAGGCGTGGGGCAAGGAGTATTCCCGCGATGGCTCCGAGGACGACCCCAAAGAAAGCCAGCGCCGACGCGACCGCACCCTGTCGATACCCCGACGCCGCGACGATCAGCGCGAGTCCGATGACAACGACGTCGACCCATGCACCTGCGCTCATCGCGTACCACCTTCAACGTCGGCAGATCTCTCCGCGGCAGCGATCGCGGCGTCGAGTGGACGGACGTCGTTATGATCCCACGGCACGTCCCAGCCGGCGGCGTCGCTGATCGCGGCAAGCAATCCCCCGGTGAATCCCCACACCAGCAGGCCGTCGACCATGAATGCGGGCCCCTTATAGAGGCGGCCGCCCAATACCGTCCGCTGGACCTGGAAGCGATTCTCCGCAGACAGCAGTTCACGCAGATTGATGCGGGCCACCAGTGCTGTTTCTCCCGCGTCGACGGCACGAACCGGACTCGGGGTCTCCCAGAAACCAATGACCGGCACAACGTCGAAGCCCGACGGCGGCACCGGGAAACTCGGCAGAGTCGCGACCACGCGCACACCGCTCGGATCGAGCCCGGTTTCCTCGGTGGCCTCACGCAATGCGGTCTGGATGGGAAATTCTTCGCCGTCGTCGTGGGCGCCACCCGGGAACGCGACCTGGCCGCTGTGTTCGCGCAGCGAACTCGCGCGCTGCAACAGCAGGACCTCAGCATCGACCGGCAGGCCACCGGGATAGGTCGGGTCGGCGTCCCAGCTTCCGGCGAACAGAATGAGCACCGCGGCGGTCCGTCGGCGCTTGCCCGACGACATCAGCATCGCCGCGATGCGCGTACGGTCGCCACCGCGATTCGCGACGCTGGTCGCGACCGCGGCCACGTCGCCCGTCAACGCGTGTAGCCACGGCGGAATTTGAGAGTCGTCAATGACGGGGCCTGGTTCGACAGACATTTCGGTCACGTCGGCACCTGAAGGTGCTCATTGACGACGGCGGCTACCGCGTCGACGTTTTCAAAAACCTGCGGCAACACCTTGGCGACGCTACCGTCGGCGCGAACCAGAATCGTGGAAGGAAACACTTTCGGCGCCCTGAGCGCCGCGGCGAGGTGGGCCTGCGTATCGAGCACAGTTGGCAACGTGACACCGATTTCGGAAAGAAATTTGAGGATCAGGTACGGACTCTTCGCGCCGTCGATGGCGTGGACGGTCAGCACCGTCACGCGGTCGCCGGCCCGCCGGCTGTAGTCCTGCAAGACGGGCAGCTCCCGACGACACGGAAGGCACCACACCGCCCACATATTGATGAGCATCGGTTTGCCCGCGGTCGACGCACCGACGTCGTAGTTGGCGCCGGTCGCCAAACACGGCACCGTCACTCCAATCAACGCCGACGTCGGGCTCACCGGCAGACCGGTCTGCGGGCAGTCGGCGAGGTTGGCCTGCGCCCGCGCCGCGGCCACCTCCGCGTCGGCGACGGGAGCGTCGGTGACGCCCGGTCCCGACGTCGCGGCCGGATTACCGCCAGGGCTCGACGCATCGTCGGAGCGCGGCCAGATTGCGACGATCAGTGCGATCACCGCGACGACAAACACGATCGACCACCGCAGCGCGGGAGCCGACCACCACCGTTGCGGGGTGTGCTCGTTCACTCGTCGACGACCCCCGCGAGCGCAAGGAGGAGGGCCGTCTCCGGACCCTTCACCAACTTGGCGGCGGCCAACTTGTCTAGCGGCCCCGCACCAGCTGACGGGCAATCCTTGGCCAGCACGCAGACTCCACACGCCGGCTTGCGCGCATGGCACACGCGCCGTCCGTGGAAAATGATTCGGTGACTCAGGTCGGTCCACTCCTTGCGTGGAATCAGCTCACCGACGGCCCGCTCCACCTTCACCGGATCTTCCTCCGACGTCCACTCCCACCGGCGGACAAGACGTCCAAAATGGGTGTCCACGGTCAAGCCGGGCACACCGAATGCATTACCCAACACCACATTTGCGGTCTTGCGGCCAAACCCGGGAAGTGTCACCAGCTCGGCCAGGGTGCCCGGAACCTCACCGTCGAAGCGCTCCACCAGTGCTTGGCCGAGGCCAATGATCGACGACGTCTTGTTTCGGTAGAAGCCGGTCGGTCGGACCATTTCCTCGAGCTCAGCACGGTTGGCGCCCGCATAGTCGGCGGCCGTCGGATACTTGGCAAACAACGCGGGCGTTACCTGGTTGACCCGGACGTCGGTGCACTGCGCGGACAGGATCGTCGCGACCGAGAGGTCTAATGGCGTAGTGAAATCCAACTCGCAGTAAACGTGCGGAAAGGCCACCGCAAGCTCGCGGTCCATGCGACGTGCACGGCGCACAAGTCCGAGGCGGGTCTCCCCCGCTCGCGATCGTCCCGCACGTACTGCGGCGTCGGGCTTGCCGGTCGCATTCGACGTGCGGGAGGAGCTCATTTGTCAAGACTACTAATCGTGTTGCCAACGGTGACGCGACGGCTTGATAACAATGGGGTTTCGACCCTTTGAGCGGCTAGGCATCAGTCACTCGCCTTGTGTTTACTGGTCGACATGCAAGGTCTCGCCGCGGTGCTTTTCCCCGCCCTCCTCATGCTCTTCGCGTTGGCGATGGAAAAGCTGCAAAATGTGGTCGTGGCGCAAACCGACACGGTCACCGAATCCCAGGCCGACGAGATCATCAACGCCACGCTGGCCGAACCCCGGTTCGGTGCCGACCACGTCGAACCGATACCGGCATCCCCGACGCTCGCCTACGACGAACTCCAGGCTCGACGCGCCAGCTGAGCTACCGGCCCAGGTCATTTCGACCAATCACACCGGACGGCTCCGAGTGACCAATACAACATTTATGATCGTGTCGGAGTACCCTTGCACGGTGTTGAGCTCGCCGGTCGATAGATCGGACGAGCGCGCCCAATTCTTTGAGAAAGGTTCCAGGTGGAGGAAGTACTAGCGCGGGCTGGCATATTTCAAGGTGTCGAACCCACAGCGGTAGCGGCTCTGACCAAGCAACTCCAGCCGGTGGATTTCCCCCGCGGCCACGTGATCTTCCACGAGGGTGAGCCGGGCGACCGGCTCTACATCATCCTCTCCGGCAAGGTGAAGGTCGGGCGCCGCTCACCCGACGGTCGCGAGAATCTGTTGACCATCATGGGCCCGTCCGACATGTTCGGTGAACTGTCCATCTTCGACCCGGGACCGCGTACGTCGTCAGCGACGACCGTCACCGAGGTGCAGGCCGTATCGATGGATCGCGACGCACTCAAGGGATGGATCAAGGATCGTCCGGAGATCGCCGAGCAGTTGCTCCGCGTTCTGGCCCGACGCCTGCGTCGCACCAACAACAACCTCGCGGACCTGATCTTCACCGACGTCCCGGGCCGTGTCGCCAAGCAGCTCCTTCAGCTGGCGCAGCGCTTCGGTACTCAGGAAGCTGGGGCTCTGCGCGTGACGCACGACCTCACGCAGGAAGAGATCGCGCAGCTCGTCGGCGCATCGCGTGAGACGGTGAATAAGGCGCTGGCTGATTTCGCACAGCGCGGTTGGATTCGCTTGGAGGGCAAGAGTGTCCTCATCGCCGATTCCGAGCGCCTCGCTCGACGCGCTCGCTAGCTCGACTGACTACGTCACAACGCTCGCTCAACCAGCCCGTTGAGCGAGCGTTTTCGCGTTGTCAGCCCCGCAGATACTCCAGTTGGGCCTTCACCGACATCCGTGCGGCGGGCCACAGCTTCTTGTCGACGTCGGAGTACACCTTGCGCACAATCTTCATCGGCTTGGCCTTCTTCGCGCTGACGCCGAGGTCGTCGAGTGCGGCGCGGATCTGGTCGATGCGCTCTTCGCGATGCGACTTGTAGTACCGCGCAACGGGAATGAGATCGGGATGGTCGGGACCGTGGCCGGGCAGCAACACACAGTCCTGTCCTTCGACGATGAGCCGGTTAAGCGAATTCAGATAGTCGCGCAGTCCGCCGTCACGCGGGTCGAGCACGGTAGTGCCGCTGCCCAGAATGGTGTCGCCGGTGAGCATCGCGCGCGCACCGTCGTGTTCGACGAGGAGACTCACCGAATCACCGGTATGTCCGGGCGTATGCAAGACGGTGATCCTCAACCCCGCCGCCTCGATCACTTCCCGATCCCGTAGCGGTTTGGCGTCGCGGCAGTAGTCCTCGTCCCACGCACGCACCGGCGACGACGTCTGGTTACGGAACCGTTTGATTGCTCCGGTGTGGTCATAGTGCCGATGAGTGATCAACGTAAGCACGACATTGCCTTGTGCGGCAACGAGTTCCACGTGATCTCGATGCTTGCGCGGCCCGGGATCGACGACAACGCAGTCCGCGCTTCCGGGAGCGCGAAGGATCCACGTGTTGGTGCCGTCGAGTTCCATGAGACCGGGGTTATGACACAACACCACCGACGCGAACGGTGTCACTGCCCGCACCGTCTCGTAAGCGGGATGGCCGGGTGCGGTCGACGCCGCTGCCTCGTCGGTCATAGCGTCAGACCACCTCGACGATGAGTTCAACCTCGACGGGCGCGCCTAGCGGCAGCTCGTTGACCCCGACAGCTGAGCGCGCATGGCGACCGGCCTCACCGAAAATCTCGCCGAGCAGATCTGACGCACCGTTGATGACGCCCGGCTGTCCGGCGAATCCGTTGGCCGACGCCACAAAGCCGGTGACCTTCACGATCCTGGCGATCGAGTCGATGCCGACGAGCGAGTCGACGGCTGCGAGCGCATTGAGGGCGCACTGTCGTGCGGCATGAGCCGCGTCGGCCGGTTTGACGACGCCCTCGGCGCCGTCAGACACCTTGCCGGTGGCGATCAACGCGCCGTCGAGCAGTGGCAGCTGCCCCGCGGTGTACACCAGGTTTCCGGTACGGACCGCTGGAACGTAACTGGCCAGCGGCGGAACCACCGGCGGTAACTGGAGTCCGAGTTCAGCCAGACGCTGTGCCCACTGCGCCATCGCGATCAGCCCTTGGGTCGCTTGAGGTAGGCAACGTGCTGCTCTCCGGTCGGTCCGGCGAGCACGCTGACAAGTTCCCAACCGTCGGCGCCCCACTGGTCGAGGATCTGCTTGGTGGCATGGGTAAGCAGCGGCACGGTTACGTACTCCCACGCGGTGGGTGATGGTGTTGTCATGGAGTCCAGCGTATCGCTGCGGCCCGGGTAGATAGGGTTGACCCGTGGTCAACGACGACGGCGGCGCCGCGATAGGTACCGAACAGCCGACAGAACCGGAAAATACCTGGCCGGACGCTGCCAAGCGGGCACGGCTCCACTTCGTATCGGGTAAGGGCGGAACGGGCAAGACGACCGTCGCTGCCGCGATTGCGCTTGCCCTCGCGTCGTCGGGACGCAAGGTGCTGCTGGTGGAGTGTGAGGGCCGGCAAGGAATCGCGCAGACCTTCGACACCGCACCGCTGCCGCCAACCGATCAGAAGATCGCGACCGCCGACGGTGGCGGCGAAGTGTGGGGCCTCGCCATCGACATCGAGTTCGCGCTGCTCGAATACCTCGACATGTTCTACAACCTTGGCTTCGCCGGTCGTGCGATGCGCCGCATCGGTGCCATCGACTTTGTGACAACGGTTGCGCCGGGACTGCGTGACGTCATCATCACCGGCAAGATCAAGGAACGCATTATCGCCACCGAGGACGGCCGCAAGGGCAAGTCCGGCAAGCTTCGCTACGACGCCGTCGTGGTCGATTCGCCGCCAACCGGCCGGATCGGCGATTTTCTCGACGTGACCGCCGCGATGGCCGAGCTGACCAAGACCGGCCCGATCCGCAACCAGAGCGACGGTGTGGTTCGACTCCTGCATTCCGAGGACACCGTCGTGCATCTGGTGACGTTGTTGGAAGCGATGCCGATCCAGGAGACCGTCGAGGCGGTCACGCAGCTGCGTGACAAAGACCTTCGTCTCGGTGCACTGGTCATCAACCGCGTAGCACCGACGCACCTTCCCGCCGAGGACGTCGATGATATCGCCGCCGGCAACGTCGACGCCCCGCGAATTCGCGCGGCCGTCGCAGCAGCGGGTCTCGACCTGTCCGACGACGACTTTGCCGGTCTGCTGACCGAGACAATCGATCACGCGACTCGACTGCAGGCGCAGCAGGTTGCCAAGGCTCAGCTCGACGACGTTGAGGTGCCGACCCTCGAACTACCCAACCTTGAAGAAGGCGACCTCGGCTCGGTCTACGAGCTCGCGGACACACTGCGGAAGGCAGGTGCGTGATGCCCCTCGACCTCAAGATGGGTTCTGTCCTTCTCTCCCCGACGACCCGCGTCATCATCTGCTGTGGCGCCGGTGGCGTCGGAAAGACCACGACAGCCGCAGCGATGGCGCTGTTTGCCGCCGAACGTGGACGCAAGGTTGCGGTACTGACAATCGACCCGGCACGCCGACTCGCGCAGTCACTCGGCATGACGTCGCTGACCAATGAACCGCAGCCGGTCACCATCGACGGCGAGGGCACCCTCGACGCGATGATGCTCGACATGCGTCGCACATTCGATGACATGGTGGTCGAATACTCCACTCCCGAACGTGCGGCCGCGATTATGGAGAACAGCTTCTATCAAACCGTCGCGTCGTCGTTCTCCGGAACGCAGGAGTACATGGCGATGGAGAAGCTCGGCAAGCTCCTCGAGGAACAGCGCTGGGATCTCATCGTCGTCGACACACCCCCGTCCCGAAATGCGCTGGACTTCCTCGACGCCCCCGCACGTCTCGGATCATTTCTCTCCGGGCGCCTCATCAAGATGCTGATCGGTGGCGGACGCGGCGTCGGGCGAGTGGTGACCGGCGCGATGGGTCTGGCGATGCGCGGCGTCTCGACGATCGTCGGGGGCGATACATTGCGCGACGTCGCTACGTTTGTGCAGTCACTTGATTCAATGTTCGGCGGATTTCAGGACCGTGCGGCACGCACGTACGAGTTGCTGAAGCAGCCGGGGACTCAGTTCACCGTCGTCGCGGCCGCCGAGCCCGATGCTCTACGCGAGGCCGCATTCTTTGTGGATCGACTCTCGACCGAAAATATGCCGCTGTCCGGGTTGATTTTGAATCGAACGCATCCGAATCTCACCGGCATCTCGGATGCCGCGACCGCGTCGGCTCTGGAGTCGGTCTCCGACGATTTGGCGCGGGGCGTTCTGCAGATTCACGCCGATCGGTCAGCTACGGGGAAACGTGAACTCCACGTGTTGCAGCGGTTCACCGCCGCACACCCGTCGGTGCCAATCGTCGGCGTGCCAGCCCTGCCGTTCGAGGTTGCCGACCAGGACGCGTTACGCGCGGTTGCTCAACAGATCACCAGCCGCGGGTAACGAAGGCTAGACGGCTGTGCGGGTGCGTTGACGCTGAGCTTCAAAAAAGCTGGCCCACGAGGTGACCTCGGGGTGCTGGCGTAGCAACGCGCGACGCTGACGCTCGGTCATACCGCCCCACACACCGAATTCGACGCGATTGTCGAGCGCATCGGCACCGCATTCCAGCTGGACCGGGCAATGCCGGCAAATGGTTGCGGCCTTGCGCTGCGCTGCTCCACGGACAAACAACTGATCAGGATCAGCCCCGCGGCATTTTGCTTGGGAAACCCACGCGAGTCGGGCTTCGTTTTCTCCGGTAGTCACTGCCGCTGGTGTCATCCGTCAGACCCCTGTCTGTTGTTGTCCACGCACTCACCTACACACACAGTCAGTGTTAGGTGAGTCACACTCTGAACACAATCTAGGTATGGATCACACAAATTTGCAAGCCCTGGAAGTAACAAAATGGCACAGTCGTGCAAACTCTTGCTACCAAAGCAGGCCAGAGCCATTTTGACCTGTTCACCCACCATGCCTACCCACTTCTCTAGAAGCGGCACGTATCCTTGCCATCGTGGCGTTGTTGAAAAGATTCGGACCCCTGGTCGGCTACTGCTTGCTGGCCGGCGTTTTAGTCGCCGGACTCCTCTTTCCCGTTGCCAGCGGCATCGGCGTGGCATCAAACCGCGCGGCCAGTGCGGTCGAGAACGTGTCGTCGGAGCTGTTGAATGGCACCGTCCCCGAGGTCACGACGATGACCGACGCGGCGGGCAAACCGATCGCCCTGTTGTATGACCAGTACCGCTATCAGGTGGGCTACAACGACATTTCCCCGGACATGATTCGCGCCATCATCTCCATCGAGGACCGTCGCTTTCTAGAGCATGACGGTGTCGACTGGAAGGGCACCATCCGTGCGGCCCTGAAGAACTCATCGTCGGGTGAAGTGCAGCAGGGTGCGTCGACGTTGGATCAGCAGTACATCAAGAACTACCAACTGCTGGTTCTCGCCCGCACCGACGCCGACAAGAACGCAGCAACCGAAACGACGCCCGCGCGCAAGCTCCGCGAGGTCCGCATGGCCCTCACCCTTGAGCAGACGCTGACCGATCAGGCCAAGCGCGATCGCGGCCTGAACGACGCCGACGCGAAGCAGGAAGCCAAGAAGCAGGTCGTCACCCGATATCTGAACGTCGTGCCCTTCGGCAACAACTCGTACGGCATCGAAGCCGCCGCGCAGACCTACTTCGGCATCCCGGCCAAGCAGTTAAGCGTCGGGCAGGCCGCGATGCTGGCCGGCATGGTGCAATCCAGCTCCGCACTTAACCCGTACACCAATCCCGAGGCAACGCTCGCACGTCGAAACACGGTGTTGGACACCATGATCGACAACTTCCCCGATCGTCGCACCGAGCTGGTGGCGGCGAAGCAGAAGCCACTTGGCGTGCTCGCACAACCGAAGACGACACAGCAGGGCTGTATCGCCGCCGGGAACAACGGATTCCTCTGCGACTACGCATTGCAGTTCCTCGCCGAGAACGGCATTTCCCGAAGTTCCGTACTACGCGGCGGCTACATCATCCGCACGACGCTCGACCCCGAGGTTCAGCGCGCGACCGTCCGTTCACTGCAGGCCAACGCCAATCCTCAGGCCGACGGCGTGGCCGAGGTGATGAGCGTTATTCGCCCCGGCAGCAAGTCGCATGACGTTCTCGCGATGGGGTCCAGCCGCGACTACGGTTTGAATCTCAAAGCTGGCCAGACGATGCAGCCGCAGCCGTTCTCGATGGTCGGTGACGGCGCCGGCTCGGTCTTCAAGGTCTTCACCGTCGCCGCCGCAATGGAGAAGGGGCTCGGCTCCGGGGCGTCGATTCCAGTTCCGGCGACGCTGTCCGTCGAAGGTATGGGTAACAGCGGCGGAGTCAACGGCTGCCCCGCCAATACCTACTGCGTCAAGAACGACGGCAAGTACCCCGCAAGCATGTCGGTCAGTATGGCGCTCGCCCAGTCTCCCAACACCGCGTTTGTGAAGCTGTTGCAGCAGGTCGGCGTCAGCCCAACCGTCGACATGGCGGTCCGCCTGGGAATGCGCTCCTACAACACCCCCGGATCGTCGGGCTTCGGCGAGAAGAGCGTCGCGCAGTACGTCCGCGACGGAAACCTCGGCTCGTTCACCCTCGGTCCGGTTCCGATCAACGCGTTGGAGCTATCCAACGTCGCCGCGACACTCGCGTCGGGCGGCACCTGGTGCCCACCCAACCCAATCGCATCGATCAGCAAGATCAAGCGTGACCGCTACGGCAATGTCGTGATGGGTCCGGATAACCTTCCGGCGCTCGCGACGGTCCCGTTCAGCCCACCCAAGTGTGAGCAGGTTGTCGAGGCCGGTCTGGCGAACTCGCTGTCGAACGCCATGAGCTTCGACGACCGCGGCTCGGGTACGTCAGCTGCCGCCGCAGGTGCCACCGGGTGGAGCTTGCCGGTCGCGGCCAAGACGGGCACTACCGAAGCACACCGCTCGGCGGCGTTCCTCGGCTTCACCAATAACTTCGCGGCCGCGACGTACGCCTACAACGACGGCCCCACCCCGGCGGGCATCTGCTCCGGGCCGCTGCGTCAGTGCTACGACGGCACCCTCTACGGCGGTATGGAACCAGCCCGAACCTGGTATGGCGCGATTATCAACGTCGCCAATAAATTCGGCCCAACCCGGCTCCCACCGAACGATCCACGCTTCGTGGCCGGTAGCAACCGCGGTCGGATTCCGTCAGTGACCGGCCTCAACGCGAGCCAGGCGACGTCGCGGCTGCAGGAGGCCGGCTTCAAGGTCAACCAGCTCGACGTCGACGCTTCGCAGGTGCAGGGCACGGTTGTGTTCACCGCACCGGCGGAATCAGCGATGCCTGGCTCGACCATCACGATCTATGTGAGCAACGGCCGTAAGAAGGCCGGTTCTGGTCCCACCGAAACCACGGTTCAGGTGCCTGGCGTCGGCCCGGTCGTCATCCAGATTCCGGGCTAGCCCCGCCGTGCGTGCGTATTCTGGTGGGATGCCTTCGGAAGCCTTGACTAGATTGCTAACTCCGACGTCGACGCTCGGGCGACTGGCCGTCGGATCTGCGGCGACGGCTGTCGGTGGTCTTCTGTACTCGACGGTGATCGAGCGCAATGCGTTCGCGCTGCGCCACAAGACACTTGCCGTCCTCGAGCCTGGTGCAACCCCGCTACGCGTCTTACATCTGTCGGATCTGCACATGCTCCCCCGGCAACATCTCAAGCAGGCGTGGGTCAACGAACTCGAAGCGCTGGAGCCGGATCTCGTCATCAACACCGGCGACAATCTGTCGCACCCGGCCGCGGTCCCCTCGGTCGTTCAGGCACTGGGCGGACTCCTGTCGCGGCCCGGCCTATTTGTCTTCGGATCCAACGACTACTTCGCGCCGATGCCCAAGAATCCGCTCAAGTACTTCAAAACGGACCACAAGCGTGTCCACGGCGACCCGCTACCGTGGCAGGACCTGCGGGCTGCTTTCAACGAGCGCGGCTGGCTCGATGCCACTCACACGGTTCGGGAGCTTGAAGTCAACGGTGTGCGAATCGCGGCCGCCGGCGTCGACGATCCGCATATCAAGCGGGACCGCTACGAGACCATCGCCGGACGACCAAACCCGTTGGCACACTTGCGGCTTGGGCTCACCCATTCGCCCGAGCCACGAATCCTCGACAAGTTCGCCGAGGACGGCTACGACCTCGTCATGGCCGGACACACCCACGGCGGACAGCTATGCCTACCCGTCTACGGCGCGCTCGTCACCAACTGCGAAATCGATCGGTCCCGGGTTAAGGGTGTGTCCAATTGGGGTTCGACGATGAAGCTCCACGTCAGCGCCGGCCTGGGGACGTCACCGTACGCGCCCGCCCGCTTCTGCTGCCGACCCGAGGTCACGCTTCTCACGTTGACTGCGGTCAGCCACGGCGACGCCGACTTCGACGCGGAAATGTCGTTGCCGCAGTTGGCGTCGGAGCTGAGCTAGACCCGATCAGCCCACCTTCGGCGTCGACCTGTCGATGATGCTCGCGACATCCACGCCTATTGGCAATGTCCCGAAAACGTCGCCGTGGTCGGAGCCGAGCCGACTGGCCGAGAATGCTTGTGCCACAGCCGGATGGCCGTGGCGAAGCAGCAGTGATCCCTGCAGCGTCTGCGCCATCTGACCGACTAGTCGGCGCGCGTTGTACTGAAGTTCGTCGACGTCGCCCGAGAAGCCTGCGAACTGCGCCTTCAAGCCGGTCAGCGCGGAGTCGTAGTGATCGTCGACGCCGACGCTCTGCTCGAGCTCGTCGAAGAACACCTCAAGCGTCGCAGGTTGTTTGGCCACCGCGCGCAGAACGTCGAGGGCCGCGACGTTGCCCGAGCCCTCCCACACGGAAAGCAGCGGCGCTTCCCGATAGAGCCGCGGCATCCGCGATTCCTCGACGTAGCCGTTGCCACCCAGGCATTCGAGCGCTTCGGCGGCGTGGATCGGCCCACGCTTGCACACGTGATACTTGCTGACCGCCAACGCGATTCGGCGCAGTGTCGATGCCCGCTCGTCCCCCGCTGCCGCGAGGTCAGTCAATTCGGCGAGCCAAAGTCCGACGGTGGTCGACGCCTCGGCTTCAACGGCCAAGTCGGCCAACACGTTTCGCATCAACGGCTGATCGATGAGCGCCATACCGAACGCGGTGCGGTGCGCTGCGTGATGCGCCGCGTTCATCACGCCGACTCGCATTCCGGTCGCGCTACCGAGGGTGCAGTCGAGCCGGGTCAGATTGACCATTTCGATGATCGTGGCCACGCCGCGCCCCTCATCACCGACCAGCCAGCCAACGGTGTTGTCGTACTCGACCTCCGAGCTGGCGTTCGAGTGATTGCCAAGCTTGTCCTTAAGTCGTTGCAGGGCAAAGGTATTGCGGCTGCCGTCCGGAAGGACCCGCGGAACCATGAAGCAGGAGAGCCCACCCGGCGCCTGCGCGAGCACGAGGAACAGATCCGACATCGGCGCCGAGGTGAACCACTTGTGCCCGGTGATCGAGTAGGTCCCGTCCGCGTTGCGAACCGCTGTCGTGGTGTTCGCGCGAACGTCGGAGCCACCCTGCTTCTCCGTCATCGACATTCCCGCGGTTAGTCCACGTTTGGCAGATGGGATCGATAGAACCGGACCGTATTCGTTTGAGCAGAGCAGTGGTTCATACTGCGCCGCCAACTCAGGGTTGGCGCGCAGCGCTGGCACGACGGCGTAGGTCATCGAGATCGGACAGCCGTGCCCGGCGTCGACGATGCCCCACACACTCGTCTTGGCCGCACGGATCAGGTGTGCGTTGGGACGCTCGTCGGCCCACGGCGCACCATGCAAGCCGAAGTCGACGGCGTGACCCATGAGGGTGTGATAGCTGGGGTCGTAGACAACCTCGTCGATGCGGTTGCCGAACCGGTCATGGGTTTTCAAGACTGGCGGATGAGCCTCGGCCAGATCACCCAAGTCGAGAGCGTATGCCGACCCGGCAAGGCGTCCCACGGCGTGCAGCTCATCGAGAGCGGCCTCGCTGCGATTTCGTCGTAGAGCATCAAGTATCACCGGCTGTTGCGCGGCGTCGAAGTCGACGAGGGGTGGAACTTGATTGGTCACTGTGTGCGTGGGCATAGTCCACTATTACATAATTTTCACGCGCGGGGCAATAGTGTAACTGCCTACAAACGCTGGTCGCCAGACGACGCTAGTCGCCAATGGAGACCAAGGCGTCCCCCACGTACGCACTGAACTCGTCACGAAACTTGGTGTACGCGAGCCGCAGATCAGCGCCGGGCCAGGGCTGGGGACACAATTGGGTGGGCAGTAGCGGGTCTCGCAGAAGATGTCCGACCACTGCCGCTGCGACCGCGAACCGTGTGGTCAGGTCGGGCGCCGACGCCGTGTCGGCAAGGAGTTCGCGCGCGCGAGCCGACCATGCCGCGGGGTCAAACAGGGCCTGCGCCAACTGCGCGGGGGGCTCGTCGGGGACGGCGGAAAACGTGCTGATCCGGCCAGCTAACGCGTCGTCCACGGAGTGTTCGGTGTTGTCAGGTCGGGTCCAGACACCTTCGCGTAGCTCGCCGAAATGGTTGCGCAACAGTGTGTCCCGGGTGGTTGCTCGCTCGACAGCGTCGACGGCCGGCGTCGTGACGACAACGATCCGCCAACTGCCGCTCCACTCGGTGAGATGCGGTGTTAGCGCCGCGTCCTGGCGGCTCTGACGTTCAATGAGGCGCGGCGCAAGGCGATAGACGCCGTCGACGCGCTCGAGATCATCGGCCGCGACCATCCGAGTCAGAGCGACGCGCACCGTCGACGGGGCGTAGCCCAGCCCCTCGCCGATGGTGATGATTCCCTGGGTGGTCGCCTCAGCCGGATGAGCACCAAGCATGGCGCTCAGGATCGCCGATCGAGCCGAGAGCTTGCGTTGGACACCACCGTCGGACATGCAGGTGATGCTAGGCCATGTGGGTGCGAGGACGCCTAGCGCTGGTGCGGCGTTCGGAAAAAGGTGTTGCGGCCAGAGCCTATTCTTACGACCGGCGTGTTGCGAAGTCGGCCGCGGTGCGCGGCTGGCGAGATGAGTACTGAGAATAGATCTACCGGATGTCCAAACCTCGGCCCTGTAATTTCAAGGTTACTGCCCTAACCTTGAAAAGTCTGGATTCAAATTCAAGGTTGCCGATGCAGGCGTCCTGGCTATACGGACACCGGTCGACAGTCGGGTCACCCCGACTCCGCAATCCCACAAACGAGGAGGCCCCCGACTCGGTTTCCCAAGTCGGGGGCCTCTACTGCTTCTCAACCAAAGCGTCGGGGTGGCGGGATTCGAACCCACGACCTCTTCGTCCCGAACGAAGCGCGCTACCAAGCTGCGCCACACCCCGTGTGTAGCCTGCGATAGCTTACCGCAGTACGTCGCTGGCATTAAATCGGCTGGTGAGGCATCCAGCTCGGATAGCGCCATACCTTCGGCTCAACTGGCTGTCAGATCCTCCGCCTGCACCCGACCGTCGGCGATCGCAGCCTTCAGCGCAGCATGGTCGGTGACGTTGATCGTGGCGTATGCGACGGCGAAGTCAGCAATCGCGACGTCGAATTCCTTTGTCCGGCCGATAAATTCGGCGATAGCGAATCGATTGATGGTCCGCGCGTGCGCCTGCGCAAGGGTCCGCCCGCACAGCTTGGCGTACTGCATCAGGCCGTCGGGTTCCAACGATTCGATCACCACCGATCCCTTGCCGTCGCGTAGCTGTCGCACATAGAAGTCGCGGCGCTCGCCTTCCGGATCGGTGCCGGTCTGCCAACCGAGGAACACGTCGCTGGCCGCTTGCATCAGCTTCTGCCCCTCGACGACTCGACGGCCCTCGTGGTCGAACGTCGGGCCGTCCGGGACGTGGGGCGCCAGCACCGACTGTTGCGCCTCCTTAATCTGAAGGAACAGCGGATCGGACAAATCTTTGCCGACGAGCAGAGCGATCCACGCTCGCGTCCCGACACTGCCAACGCCGACGACTTTGCGGGCCGCCTCGGTGAAGGTGAACTGATCGAGGACCGTTTGGATGTGCGGCGGCAACGACTCTCGGTAACCCTCGATCCGATGAGCAATCTCCTCGACCGCAGCGTCGGCGAACTCGCGCCCGAGAAGTTCATGCAGCGGCACCAGCAGCGGCGGGTCGCTGCGAATGTGCGCGACGCCGTCGCGGATCTCGCACAGCTTCGACAGGGCCTGCGCGCTGTCGCGGTGTCGTGCCTTGCTGAGAAACCGTCGAGTCCGCTCGGTTGCGGCGGTGTCGAGCTTTTCCCCAAGATCGTCCAACACGACGTCGGTATTCACGTGTGCGTACCAGCAGTCCAGCGTCGACTTCTTCACGCTGCGTTTGATCGCTTTGCGGTATGACCGCGCGGCACGCTGGGCGGCGTCGCGTGCCGACGCGGGGTCGAGCCCATTCGCCTGCGCCGCGACGACGAAGCTCGCCGCCAACCGCTTCACATCCCATTCGAAGGGGCCGGGGTACGTCTCGTCAAAGTCGTTGACGTCGAAGACAAGCTGCCGCTCCGGCGTCAAATACAGGCCGAAGTTCGACAGGTGCGCGTCGCCACACAATTGGGTGATGATCCCCGAATTGGGGGTTCGCGCAAGGTCGGCCGTCATGACCGCGGCCGCACCGCGCAAGAACGTGAACGGCGTCGCGGCCATCCGCGCGTTGCGCACCGGGACTAGATCGGGCAGTCGCGACGTGGCCTGCTCGGCCAGTATCGCGAGCCCATCGCGTTTCGACGTCGACGGGACTTTCGCTAGGTCGCTGATCGTCGTGGCCATGGCCACATCCTCTCCGACGTCGAGCAGGTTATTGGTAGGAGACGAACCACGGCGACGGTTCCACACGCATCGTTTGCGCGGGGGTGAACGTCGGGTGGTCCTCGGTGAAGAAGTTCTTCCAGCCCATCCACACGTTCGGCGGGAGGTCGGTGGTCAGGTTCCGCCACGTCGACATCTTGACTGGTGGCGTCCCATGTCCGTCGGCGTGAATTACCGTCGCCAGTTCCGGGTGGTTGGTGTTGATGGCCTTGCGGTTGGCCAGCATATCCATGTCGAACTGATGCAGAATGAGAACCTTCTGCGGTAATGCGTTGTCGCGCACCAACTGTGCGAGCCAGTCTGCGGTGCGATTCACCTCGGCGGCCCCAACTGAACCAATCTGAGTCAGGTGCACCTGGTTTGGTTTGAGGCGCCATTCGGAATCCAGCGCCAAGCCGACGTGTGGCAGTTTGAGAAGGGCGGTGTACTCCTTGGCCTGCGTCAGAAAGTCCATCCGACCTGGCTGAAGGTCGAGCGTGACATAAACGCCGGCCTTGCCTGCCGCCTCGACCCAAGGCGCAATATCCGCCGGCTCAATCATCGTCGTGTACTTGTTCGACGGTCCGGGCGATGCCGATGCGACGGTCACGATGATCTCGAAGGCGGGGATCACCTTTTCCTTCGACACCGGCGTGTACTGCGCCGCGAGCTTCTTGGCCCGATCGATTGTCGCCTGAAGTCCTTGTCTACCAAGCGGTCCCAACGCGGGGGCTCCCGGCGAGCCGTATAGGGCCACCATTCGACGCCCCGGAAAGACGGTGTAACCACCACCGGGCAGATCCGGTGCGATGCGCGCGGCAGTCACTCGCGTCGACAGCAAAAGGTCCGTGCCGAACGCACCGCCGATGCCGATCACGTGCGCATTCGGATCCGTCTTGAGGGCATCGATAGCGCCGGCGTTCTCCCGCGGGTCACCGGTGGTGGCAACAAACGCTTTCGCACCGGCGGCTTGAGCGGTCGCGAGGGCGTCCGGAGACTTTGTTGCGACGAGCAC
>QIRE01000127.1_pt1 | contig 18402 bp, 16 predicted proteins | sample 2940141 | NCBI WGS metagenome assembly QIRE01 (sample SAMN09273532, study PRJNA473421) | Gut metagenome, whole genome shotgun sequencing project. | isolation source: gut tissue | host: Folsomia candida VU population | place: Netherlands: Amsterdam | collected 2016-03-06
AGAACCGTCAGCCTTAACACGGGCCTTAACGTTGTAGTCGATCACGCGCTTGACTGGCACGAGAACCTTCATCGGAGTCTCTCCTTGGTGTTGCGAATGCAGCCCGGATTTAAGATCAGTTTCGCAGTGGTTTCCCTGTCGCCAGCATGTGTTCCATCCGTGCCCGCGTTTCAGGGCGGTCAATCAGTTGGAACAAAAGCTGCTTTTCATGCTGCATATTCTGTATGTCGCTTCGGGGTTGGCCCGCCCACAACCCTGCAAGACCGCGAAGGACAAGGCGGTCATAATCTGTGCCCCCCGGAGCAAGACCTGAAAGATCAAGCGTCGCAGGCGGCGTCAATATCATCGGTTCAGGCGGGGTGTAGCCACCTTCGATCATCTCGATAACAAGGCCGCGTGCGGTTGGCAGCAGCAAGTCACGATGCATGACCAGCCTGTCATCGGGCCCAAGAATTCCCGCTTGCAGCGCAGCCTCGGCCGAGTCCGATTGCGCCCCACCGAAAATAATCGTCGCCGCGCGCTGCGCCGCCTGTTCGCGGTCCAGCCCCGCCTGTAGCCCGCGCGCCAGCATCGTGGTGCAGCCACCCCATGCGGGGATCAGCCCCACCGACACTTCGGGCAATGCCATCCGGACCTCGGCATGGGCGACAATCCTGTCGGCGTGCAACGCCATCTCGCATCCGCCGCCAAGGACAAAACCGTGAACCGCCGCGACCACGGGGACGGGCGCCTGACGCAGCCCCAGAAACACCTTCTGGCCACGATCGATGAAGGCCGACAATGCGTCATGCTGCCCGCTTTCCAGCAAGGACATGATAAAGCGCAGGTCCGCACCAACGGAAAACGCGCGTTGATCGTCATTTCCGATGATCAGGCCCTTCAGGCGCGTGCCAAGCAAGGGCAGCGTCTGGTCGATGATCTGCAACACCTCGGGCTGGATGCAGTTCATTTTGGTATGCAGTTCCAGCAGACCGATGCCGTCGCCCGTATCCAGCAGGGTCGCGGCGGGGCCTTGAAGAATGACCTTACCCTGCGCGCGCAATTGCCCTGCTGACAGCGCGGGTTGCCCGTCAGAGCCCGCGTTTGACCCGTTCAGGAAACGGCCATCGCGATAAAAGCCGCCATTCTGCACGGCCTTGGCCAATAGCGGTGGCACGGAAATCCCTGCCGATCCCAGATGGGTGACAAGGTTATCGATCCCCCACGCATCCGCCAATGCGAACGGGCCTTGCCGCCACGCATATCCCAAACGCATCCCTGCATCGATGTCTGAGGGATCGGCGGCAATGTCGGGACCGTGTTGGGCCGCATAGGCGATCACCTCACCCAGAACGGCGCGGGCATATGCGCCCAGCTTTCCCGTATCGGCCAGCAGGACAGATACCTGCTTGCCGCTGCCCGGCAGATCGGCAGGCTTTACCGGCTGCAGCGCGCGCAATTCGCAGGTCGTCAGATCCGTGGCTTGCAGTCCGTCCTGCGCCTTTCGGAAAAAGCCGCCGCCTGATTTGCGCCCATAGCGCCCCTGATCGACCAGCGTTCTGAACAACGCATCTGCTGCGATGTCGTAACGGTGAAAGCGGTCTGTTGCGGGCAGGCCATCGACAAGACTGCGCCAGACCTGCGGCACAAGATCAATTCCGATCAGATCGAATAGCCCGAAAACGCCCGTCTTGGGGACACCGAATGCCTGATGCACCGCGTCGGCCTGTTCGATTGTCAGGCAATGTTCGCGGGCCAGCATGGCGGCGGCGGCCATCCAGAAGCAGCCGATGCGATTGGCAACAAAGCCCGGCATATCATAGCAGTTGATGACCGTTTTTCCCAGCAAATGCCGGGCACCCTGCTGCGCGCGCAACAGCAGGGCCGGATCGGTTTCAGGCGTCGATACGATCTCTAGCAGGGGCATCAGACGCGGGGGGTTGAAGAAATGGCTGATCAGAAAGTTCTGCCGGAATTCCGGCGACATTCCTTCGACCAGTTGGGCATGTAGCAATGTCGACGTGTTTGACGACACGATCGAGCCGGGTTTGCGAACCGCGTCGATGCGTTGATACAGATCACGCTTTACGTCCAACCGTTCAACAACAGCTTCGATGATCCAGTCAGCATCCGCCAACAGGTGCAGGTCATCGACGATATTGCCGGTGACGACACGGCCCGGACCAGACGGACCCATGAAGCCCTGAATCTTGATCTGACGTTCCAAGCCCGCCCGAGCCGGGGCGTCAGATGCCGCATCTGGCCCACCCGGCATATCCAGCAGGATGACCTTGCAGCCGGCATTGGCAAATTGTGCCGCGATCCCCCCGCCCATTGCACCGGCACCAATCACCGCGACGCAAGAGATATCCTTTGGGATTGCCGCCCAGAATGCCTGATTTGCCACGATGTTGGTCATGCCTGTCCCTGCTTACTTGCCGCGAAACTGTGCCGGGCGCTTGTCGAAAAACGCCGATATCGCCTCGGCGAAGTCATCTGTTGCTGCCGCTTTTTTGAATGCCTGCTTTTCGGCCTCAAGTGCCGTGGTGAAATCATGCCCAAAGCTGTTGCGCAGCAGCTGCCGCAGCGAGGCAACGGCACCCGGCGCCATCCCGGCAAGACGCGTGGCCAGCTTGTCGCCCTCGGCCTGCAAATCCTCGGCCGGAACGAGGCGATTGAAAAGGCCCCATTCAAGCGCCTGTGCGGCGGATACCGTGCCGCCTTCGATCGCGATCCATGCTGCACGCCGCAGACCGACATGGCGGGGCAATGTCCATGTGATCCCACAATCCGCGGGCGCCCCGATTTTCAGATAGGCAAAGTTCAGCGACGATGTGTCCGCAGCCAGCGCAAAATCGGTTGCCAGCGCAAGCGACACCCCTGCCCCCGCGACCGGCCCCTGCACCAGTGCAATACTAAGGATGTCAGACGCGGCCAGATTGGACAGCGCCGCGTTCATGGGGGCAATGATCGCCTCGGCCTCGGCGGCGCGATCGTCGGTGTCACGAAACGCCGCAAGATCCCCACCGGCCATGAACGAGCGCCCGTTGCCCGACAGCGTCACCACCCGGACACCCGCCTTCAGCACCTGTTTGATGGCCTCTTCAAAGGCGCGCGCGCAGTCCTGATTGATGGCGTTCAGGGCCTGCGGACGATCGAATACGATCTTGGCGTGGGATGATGCGATCTGAACTGTCAGAGGTTGCGTCATGGACGATCTTTCTTCCTGTACCCTACCTGAGTGGCACATCCAACGCCGTCAGGCAAGCCATAGTATACAATTTATTCCTTTATAAATACAAATCATCTCATTGTCGCGCTCAGTCCAGCACGGCTGGCCCACAGGACCCCTACGTTTTCAAGCCAGACTTTGCATATTTATGTTGATTCATATTATTTTATTGGTGCATATCAATACACAGAACCAGCATGAGGTGTTGCTTATGACCGATATTGTAATCCTGTCGGGCGCGCGCACCGCAATCGGCGGCTTTGGTGGATCATTGTCGGGCTTTGCGCCGCATGACCTGGGCGCAATCGTCGCCCGCGCGGCCATCCAGCGCGCAGGGATTGATGCCGCCCAGATCGGCACCAGCATCTTTGGGCATGTCATCAATACTGAACCCAAGGACATGTATCTTTCACGCCTTGCCGCGATGGGCGCAGGCGTGCCGGACACCACGCCCGCGATGAACGTCAACCGCCTGTGCGGGTCCGGGGTTCAGGCCATCGTGTCGGCGGCATTGGCCTTGCAAAACAACGAGGCGGATTTCGCGCTGGCGGGCGGCGCTGAATGTATGTCACGCGCACCCTATGCCGTGCAGACCGCACGTTTCGGCCAGAAAATGGGCGATGCGGCGATGGTGGATATGCTTGTCGGCACACTGACCTGCCCGTTCGGAACGGGGCATATGGGCATCACCGCCGAAAACGTCGCAGCCGAACACGGGATTTCCCGCGACGATCAGGACCAGTTCGCCGTCCAAAGCCAACAGCGCGCGGCGCAGGCCATTGCGGAGGGCCGTTTTGTCAGCCAAATCACGCCGGTCGAGCTGCGCACCAGACGTGGCGTTGAAGATTTCATCGTTGACGAACATCCCAAGGCCACCACGCCGGACGCCCTGTCGGGTCTGCGCCCAGTTTTCCGCAAGGGCGGCACAGTCACGGCCGGCAACGCATCCGGGATCAATGACGGGGCGGCGGCGCTGATTCTTGCGCGCGCCGATGCGGCCACGGCACAGGGGCGGACGCCGATTGCGCGCATCATCGGCTATGCAATCGCTGGCGTCAGGCCGGATGTCATGGGCATCGGCCCAGTCCCGGCGGTTCAGAAATTGTTGGAAAAAACCGGCCTCAAGGCCCACGACTTTGATGTGATAGAATCCAACGAAGCCTTTGCCGCACAGGCGATTGCCGTGTCGCGCGCGTTGGATCTTGACCCCGCACGGGTCAATCCGAACGGCGGAGCGATTGCGCTTGGCCACCCTGTCGGCGCGACAGGAAGCATCCTGTTGCTCAAGGCACTGCACGAGGTGCAGCGCCTTAAAGGACGGCACGGGCTTGTAACGATGTGCATCGGCGGCGGACAGGGCATTGCCTTGGCGTTCGAGATGACCTGAACGCCGGAAAGGCGAACGGATGGTCGGGCGTGACGCGTGTGAACGCGGGTCACCGCCATGCGCCGTTTCCGAGACAAGCCATTGAATTTCAATAAAATAAATTCATCCACTAAATAAATTTTTCTTGCTTGAAGAACACATTTTCATCATCTTCTGTATGCGAATAATGCTGTTTTCGTATTCATATCTCGCGCGGGATGGGGGGATGCCAGATCGTTTGTGGGCAGGATCCATGAACAACCGGCCAGCAGCTCGTGCGGGATAGCTCAGGTCCATCAGAGACACTTTGGGAGGGAAGATCATGAATGATATCGTCAAGACGGGCATCGCCGCCGCCGCACTTGTTGCTGGCAGTGTCGCAGCCTCGGCGCAGGACATCGCCGCGCTTGAGGCGCGCATCGCAACGCTGGAATCGCAACAAGCGGGGCAAGGTCAGGTTGTCGCCGCACCCGGCGTCCGGCTGACATTCTATGGCTATGCCAAGTTCGATGCCATCGCGGACAACAACTATGACCTTGGCATCACGACCGGCGCGATGGCCGGTGTGACCGACGGCAGCCTGCTTGAGGGATCGGGCTCCAATGCGCACGCCTATGAAAGCCGTCTTGGCCTGCGTGGCAACATGGACACCGATATGGGAGAGCTGAAATTCGTCCTTGAGGGCGACTTCTTCGGCAACGGTGGCGGCAGCTTCCGCCTGCGCCATGCCTATGGTGAGGTCGGCTCGTTGCTGGCAGGCCAAACCTGGACCAACTGGGTTCCGATCGAAGGCGGGCCGGGCGCGGTTCAGGACTTCAACGGCATGGCCGGTGGCAGCTATTATCGCGCGCCCCAGATCCGCTATACCGTGCGCCCGAACGATCAGTGGCGTTTCTCGGTCGCGCTGGAAGAGGATAACGCACCCGGGACATCATCGCGCGTGGCATTTTCGGGCTTTGCCGGCTATGCGAACGGTCCGGTCAAGCTGGGCATCGGCGCCGTGTCGCGTGGTCTGGAAACCGCAGGCCTCGGCGATGTGTCAGGCTATGGCATGGCCATCGGCGTGGACTATGAGGCGTGGCAAGGCGGCAAACTGCACGCGCAATATATCGGCGGCGAGGGCATCACCACGATGCTGAACAACATCGGATCATCGGGCATCGAGGCCGCAAACCCGAACGGGCGCTATGCCTTTGATGTCGATACCAACGGCGATGCGATCAAGGCAACGGCGGTCAAGGTCGGCATCACGCAGGCACTGGGCCAGAAAAGCGACCTGTCATTGGCGCATGGCTTTCAACGTTACAGCGACTATGCCGGGGCGCAGGACAGCTTTACCAAGCAGGTCAGCTCTACCCACCTGACATATCGCTATAACGCGACCAAGAACATCATGTTCGCAGGCGAGGTTGCCTATCTGGAACGCGAGCAGTTCGACGGCAAGACCTTTGACAACACGCGCCTTCAGGGCGTTGTCAAATTCTCATTCTGACGACAAAGGCCCGCCACTTGCGGCGGGCCTTTTCTGTTGCCTGTGGTGTGGTGCTAAACCGTCTGAAGCCCGCCAAGGATGACGCTGGTCTGCGACGACAGAACGCCGCCATTGGCATGACAGATCGCAAGATCAGCCTTGGAAAGCTGCCGGGCGCCGGCATCGCCCCGGATCTGGCGCACGGCCTCGACCAGCGTGAACAGCCCGTACATCCCCGGATGCACGCAAGACAGCCCGCCGCCATTCGTATTGACGGCCAGCTTGCCACCGGGCGCAATCGTGCCGCCCTGTACAAAACGGCCACCCTCACCTTTGGGGCAAAATCCCAGATCCTCAAGGAACAGGATCGTGTTGATGGTGAACGCGTCATAAAGCTGAACCATATCCATATCGCCCGGCCCGTATCCCGCGGCCGCATAGGCCCGCCGCCCCGAGGTTTTGGCGCCGGTCACAAGCAGGTCGGGTATGGACGCAATTTCCTTATGCGTCGTTTCGGCCCCCGCGCCCAACACGGCAACCGGCTTGTGCCGCCGGTCGCGCGCCGATGCCAGCGAGGTGACGACAATCGCTGCGGCGCCGTCCGTCACCAGACAGCAATCCGCAACGCCCAACGGTGATGACACGACCCGCGATGACAGATATTCGTCGATACTTAATGGCTGTCGGCTGAAGGCCTCGGGGTTCAGCTGCGCCCATTGCCGGGCAGCGATGGCAACAGCGCCCAGTTGTTCCTTGGTCGTGCCGTATTCATGCATGTGACGGCTGGCGGCCAGCGCATAGCCGCCAATCGGCATCCGGGCGCCATGCGGCGCCTCGTAGACCGATCCACGCAATGCCGAAACCAGACGCCCCGCGGCAGAACGCTGATTGGACCCGTAACAAATCAGCGCGGTCTTGATATATCCCGCATCAATCATGAAACAGGCGGTCATCAGATGGTTCAGGAATGACGACCCGCCCGTGCGGTTGTTGTCAACAAACCTTGCCGCAACGCCCAGATATTCGGCGACAGCAAGGCCACCCAGCATATCTTCGGGCAGACAGGTGAACAGCCCGTCAACATCGGCAAGCGTCAAACCCGCATCCTGCAATGCCAAAAGGCCCGCTTTTGCCGTCATTTCAAGCGCGCTGTGGCCGTCGCAAATTCCGATGCCAAAGGTCGCGGCCCCGGCGATGGCGCAAGATGCCCGAGGAAAGGCGCTGTCAGCCATCCGCGTGATCCGTCAAGACAAAGAACACATGTGGGGGTTCGCTGTCGGACGCGATCCTTGCCTGCACAGGCTGCCCGATTGCCACCGCGGTCGCCGTCTCGATCCGTGACAGCAGGCGAAACCCCTCGGCCATGTCGACGATCGCGATAAAACGCGAGGGGGTTGGCGGTTTCTGCGGTTGTTCGGTCACGGCATGGACCCTGCCCTGCCCGCCAGATTCCGCCCATGTCAGATCAGCCCCGTCGCCCGGTGCCGCCAACCGCGGCGGAAACACCGCGCGCCCGTCCGCAGTCCGCTGATACAGAAAGCGTCCCTCGCGCAGCGCCGCCAGATATTCCGCCTCGGGGCCGTTCGCTGTTGGCTGCTGTCGGTCCATTCCTGCCTCAGATAACCGAAGATGCGCGCAGATTGGCCAACTCTTCCGCCGAAAGCGAGAGCAGTTGCCGCAAAACTTCGTCGCTGTGTTCGCCGGCCAGCGGTGGCGCGGATCGGTACGTCACCGGCGTGGCGGACAGGCGCAGCGGGCTGCCGATCAGCTGGACGGTGCCGGTGACAGGGTGATCCAGCGTCACAAACATACCCCTGGCCTGCAGCTGCGGATCGTCTTCGATGTCCGGCATCTCATTGATCGGGCCGCAGGACACCTTGGCCGCCAGAATCCGTTCCATCCAATGCGCGCGCAGGTTGGACGATAGGACGCCGTTGATCTCGGCGGTCAGCGCCACCCGGTTTTCCAATCGGTCACGAGAGCGGATGAACCTGACATCCGCCGCCCAATCACCTCGGCCAAGCGCATGCGCAAGTCGCGCGAATTCGCGGTCGTTGAACGTCGCGATAAGGATGAAACCATCGGCACATTCAAAGACGCCGTTCGGCACGGCGGTCGGATGTTCATTCCCGGTCCGGGGCAGCGGAGCGCGCGCGTTCAGCCATGAACCGATATTGTTCATCAGCAGCGCGACCTGACTGTCAAACAGGGCGATGTCGATATGCTGCCCCTTGCCCGTCTTGTCGCGATGCAAAAGCGCGGCAAGGATCGCAATTGTCGCGTTGTTTCCTGCGGTTATGTCTGCAATCGGAACGCCGACCCGTGTCGGAATGCCGCCATTGGCCTCTGGCTGGCCAGTAACCGCCATCTGTCCACCCATGGCTTGGACCAGATAATCATATCCCGACCGGTCATTATACGGCCCCGTCTGACCGAACCCGGTGATAGAGCAATAGATGATACGCGGGTTGATCTTGCGCAGATCGTCATAGCTCAGACCATATTTCGCAAGTGTGCCGGTGCGGAAATTTTCAATGAAAACATCTGATTCGGCCACCAGACGGCGCAACAGTTCAGCGCCCTCGGGGCAGGCGAAATCCAGACCGACGGACCGTTTGTTGCGGTTCACCATCTGGAAATAGGTTGACTGCTCGGGCGCGCCGGGCCGCCCTTCGATCCATGGCGGGCCAAGCGTGCGCAGATCGTCGCCGTCGCCCACCCGCTCGATCTTGATGACATCGGCGCCCAGATCCGCCAGCGTCTGTGCGGCCAGCGGCCCGGCGACGACGCGGGTCAGATCCAGCACCCGGACCCCAGCCAGCACACCGCCCCCCGCCACCTGGGCGACTGTATCAGGGGCGCCTTGAACATTGCCGACTAGGCCCTCTGTGTCCGCTTGTAAGGTCATTGGATCCCCCCAGACTGTCACGCGCTATTGCTTCTTCTTACGCAAATATACAATCATGCTATCTCTATATACAATACAAGTCTTGCGATTGTTTTTAGTTTCGTGTGATGTAATATCGCGTCAGCAAGCCATGGAAGTCAGCGGAGAGCGCGATGGATCTGAAATTGCAGGGTCTGAAAGCAGCTGTAACGGGCGGAACCCGCGGAATCGGCAACGCGATTGTCCGCCTTCTGGCCGACGAAGGTTGCGATCTGGCGACCTGTGGACGTGCGCCCGAACGGATCGAAACGCTCCGCGCAGACATGGCCGCGCGGGGAACCAAATTCTATGGCGAAACCGTGCAGGGTCGCGATGGCGGCGCGGTGCGCAGCTGGGTCAGAAACTCGGTTCACGCCCTTGGCGGGCTGGATATTTTCGTGGCGTCGCTGTCCGCAGGGGGCGGCCCCGACGAAGAGCGGTATTGGTATCGTAACTTTGAAATCGACCTGATGTCCGCCGTGCGCGGCGTCGAAGAGGCGCTGCCGGCGCTGCGCGCATCGGGCAATGGCTCTATCCTAATTCTGGGGACAATGGCTGCGTCTGAAACCTTTGTCGCGCCGATGGCCTATAACGCGATCAAAGCATCGCTGATCACATGGTCCAAGCAGCTGTCGCAACAGCTTGCGCCCGATGGCATCCGCGTCAACTGCCTGTCGCCAGGCCCGACGATGTTCAAAGGCTCTAACTGGGAGATGATTCGCGTTGCGCGATCCCGGATCTATGACAACGCCGTCCGCCAGCAGCCCACGCGCCGCATGGGCACCGCTGATGAAATCGCACGCAGCGCGGTGTTTCTGGCCAGCCCGGCCGCGTCCTGGTGCAACGGCTCACACCTTCTGGTCGACGGCGGCTATTCCAAGCGCGTCCCATTCTGAAAGCTGAGGGAGACTTATCATGGCTATCGAACGGATCAAGCCAAGCGACTTCACGCGCACACCGGCCACGCCGTCCCCCCGCCCGGATTTCGGCAACGCGATGATTCCGAAACAGCGTTATATCTCGGCCGACTATATGCGTCAGGAATGGGAACGCATGTGGACAAAGGTCTGGTTGCTGGGCTGCCGGATGGACGACATCCCCAATCCCGGCGACTATCATGTGACCACGATCGGCAAGGAAGAAATCGTCCTTGTCCGGCAGAAAGATCTAAGCGTTCGCGGGTTTTACAATGTCTGCCTGCATCGTGGAAACCGGATCATGGTCGGCGAAGGAAACGCCACCTCGTTCAAGTGCCAGTATCATTTCTGGGAATACGGGCTCGACGGAGAGTTTGTGAACATCCCCGACCTTGAGACATTTCCGCAGGGCGCCCCGCCATGCAAGGGCCTGCGAGAGGTCAGGTGCGATACGTGGAACAGCTTTGTGTGGTTTTCGATGAATCCCGACGCCGAACCGCTGTTGGATTATCTGTCACCGATGCCCGAACATCTTGATCCCTATCACTTTGATCGGATGGTGAAAGTTGCGGATATGACGGTCGAATGGGACTGCAACTGGAAAACATCCATCGACGCTTTCAATGAATCCTATCACGTTCAGGGCATCCACCCGGAGCTGCTGTATTTCATCGAAGACAAAGATCTGCAAATCGACTGCTATGGCAAGCACAACCGTTACCTTGTGCCGTTCTCGACAATCTCACACCGTGTCGAGGAGACGACGGAAATCCCGCATCTGATCAAGCACGCCATGAAAGAGGCCGGCATGGACCCCGCCGATTTCGACGGGCGCGTGACCGAGGTGCGCAAGGCGCTGCAGGCGTTCAAACGCAAACACGGGCCAGAAGTCGGACTGGATTACAGCGATCTGAACGACGATCAGCTGACCGACGACTATCATTACAACATCTTTCCGAATCTGACGCTGAACACCCATGCCGATGATCTGATGCTGTTCCGGCAACGCCCCCATCCGACAGACCCGAACAAGATGTTCTTCGACATGCTGATCTTCAAACTGCTGAAGCAGGATGAACCGCGGCCGAAGAAACCCCGGCATGAACAGTTCAGGCACGGCGAAAAATCATTGGGGCTGGTTCTGGATCAGGACGCCTACAACCTGCCGGGGGTGCAGGCCGGCATGAACTCGGACAGTTTCGACGGGCTGTGGATCGGCGATCAGGAACTGCGCATCCGTCATTTTCATCACATCCTGGAATCCTATGTCGGATCATAACGCAAAACCGCCACGGCGTTGGGAAGACCTTGTCCTGGGCGAGGAAACCAAGTCGCGCGAAATGCTGGTCGAACAGGCGCCGATGATCGATTTCGCGACCCGTTACGACCCGCAGTTCTTTCACATGGACCCGGACACCGCCGATCAGTCCTTGTTTGGCGGGGTCATCGCCAGCGGCCTTTATACCGCCTGCCTGTGGCGGATCCTTGACCACGAAGAAAACGGCGATATCGCGTGGGTCTGCGGCGTCGGCTGGAATGATGTCAGATGGTCCCGCGCCGTCCGCCCCGGAGATCGGATCACGGCCCATTCACGGATAGAGGCGATGCGGCCCTCGCACTCTCGTCCGAATGTGGGGATGGCGACGCTGCGTCATTGGGTCACCAATCAGGACGGCGAAACCGTCTTTTCATTCATCTCGACCGACATGGTCTATCGGCGAGAAACCTAGGCGATGCGCCCGGTTCGCAGGCTGCTGCTGATCGTCGGCGGACTGTATCACGATTTTGATTTTGTCCGGTTGCAGCTGCTGTCGCATCTATCCCGATACGAACATATCCGCGTCGATCTGCGCCACGATTACGCTGACATCGCGGCGCTTGATCGGTGCGATGCGCTTATAACCTATACAAGTGCGCTGCTGCCTGATGCGGATCAAACCCGTGCCTTGACCCGATGGGTCGAACAGGGGGGGCGGTGGTTTGCCCTGCACGGCACCAATTCGGCCATCGCGATCCAGCCTGATGGACAGGTGAAAACGCCACCGATGGATCCGGCGCTGTTCGACCTGCTTGGCAGTCAGTTTCTGGCCCATCCCGTCCCGGGTCAGTATCGTATCAGACCGGTCACGACCCATCCGCTGATCCATGGCATCGGGGCGTTCTTTCTGGATGACGAACATTATCTGCAGCGTCATGCCACCGGGAACCACGTGTTGCTGGCATCCCAGTTCGAGGGCACGACATCTCTGTTTGAAACCCGTCACTGGGACATGCAGACCCACCAAAGCTGTTATCTGCGCCCCCGTGGCGACGGCTGTGTGCTGTATCTGACCCCCGGCCATGCGCGCGGCCGATATGACATGCAGCCGCTGACCGACGCCTATCCCTTTGTGGAACGCGGCGCGTGGGGATTGCCGGTGTTTAACCGCTTGATACAGCACGGGATCGACTGGCTTGACCGGGATCCAGCAAAGGACATGCCATGACCGCTACAGCCGAGATAATGGAATTCCGGACATCAGACGGATTGCGGCTTGAGGCCGAGGCATACGGAACCGGCCCAACCCTTTTGCTGGCTCATGGGGGTGGGCAGACACGCTATTCTTGGCGCAATGTCGCCCAATCGCAGGCCAGCAAGGGATGGCGAACGGTCGCGATCGACCTGCGCGGGCATGGCGCCAGCGATTGGGATGGCAAGGGCGATTACAGCCTTGAACGCTATGGTCGCGACATTGCCGAAGTGGCGGCCCAGCTTGGCGGAGACATTTATCATCTGGGCGCCTCACTTGGCGGAAACTCTGCGCTGGCGGCAGTCGGCCGCTTTGCCCCTGATCTGTTCCGCGCCCTGATCCTGGTCGACGTGGTGCCCATGGTCGATAAAACTGGCGTTGCCGAAATATTGGGGTTCATGGGCAGCCACCTTGACGATGGCTTTGCCGATCTGGATGCCGCATCGCGGGCGGTATCGGCGTATCGCGGCCAGCCTCCGCGGCCGGATGGTCAATCCTCGGGTCTGGCGCGTTATCTGCGCAGGCGGGATGATGGGCGGTTGGTATGGCATTGGGATCCGGCATTCGTGCGCGGGACCATGAACGGCCGCCTGACGCCGGAACTGGCAAAACGGTTGGATCAGGATCTGCGCAACATCACATGTCCGGTGCTTTTGCTGCGCGGATTGCAAAGCAACCTCGTGACCGATGAGGCCGAAGCCGCATTTCGGCGCAGCGCACCGGATGCGCTGGTCTGGCACGTCGGTGACGCGGGTCACATGGTCGTGGGCGACAACAATTCGCAGTTCTCGCACGATCTGGACCGTTTTCTGACCGACGTGCGCGCACGCAACACTGCCAAGGGGTAAGAGAATGTCTAGACTACAAGGGAAACGCGCCGTCATCATCGGCGCAGCAGGCGAAGGGAATCTGGGGCAGGTTCTTGCGCGGAAATTCACACAGGAAGGCGCGGTCGTCACCGTCGCGGGCCGGCATAAAGAGGCTTTGGAAAAGCTGACGGCGGACATCGGCGGCTATGCCGTCACCGCCGACATCACATGCCGCGCCGATAACGAGGCACTGGCCGATGCGGCGGTCGCGCAGATGGGCGGTATCGACATCGCCGTCAATTGCACGGGCTGGGGCCTGCTTGTGCCGTTTCTTGACACGACCCGCGAACAACTGGACCAGATGACGCGATTGCAGTTCATCGGCCCGTTTGAGTTCTTTCAGTCGATCCTGCGCCGCATGGGTGATGGCGGCGCCATCGTTCAGGTGTCGTCCGCGACCGCCCGGATCATGATGGATGATCATGCGGCCTATATGGGCACGAAGGCTGGCACGGATCACGTCATCCGGTGCGTCGCCAATGAATTCGGCCAGCGCGGCATCCGGGCAAATTCGGTTTCGCCGGGCTTCACGCCGTCACCGATGACGGGCCGCGCGGCGCGCAATACGGCGGTCGTGGACGCGTTTGCGCGCGAATATCCACTGGGCCGGGTCGGTTCGTTGCAGGACACGGCCGAGGCGATCACTTGGCTTTGCACCGACGGCTGCTTTCTGACAGGTGAGAATATTCAGGTGAACGGCGGCCTGACCTTGCGGCGCAATCCCACCAATGCCGAAATCGTCGCCTCGGTCCAGGCGGCCAAGGCTGCACGGGCGCCGCAGACGGCCGAATGACGATCCATTGATCCCACGAAAAAAGGCCCCGCAATCAGCGGGGCCTTTCGCATGGGTCGGACCCCGACCCGGATTGTGTTTCGGCATGCAATCTTGGATCTGACTCACTTTCCGTGCAGATTTTCCGGGCAGCCGATCGTTGGCCATGCGATTTGAGCGCTTTGGGCCAGGAGACAATGGCGGGTGGGCAGAAGCGCGTCGAATGGTGGGTTGAACCCGCCGGGGTTGATCGTTGAGCGTCAGTCGATCGTTGACGGCGTGGTGGAAGTTTCAGGTCGTGTTTCTGGGGCGGTTGGTTGCTGCCCAGACTGCGGGACGCCGTCATCGTCCTGCCACAGCCGCTATGTGCGGACTCTGTCGGACCTGCCGATCAGCGGCGCGGTGGTGAAGCTGCGTTTGAGCGTCCGTCGGTTCCGATGCCGACAGCGTTCCTGCCGCCGCAAGACATTCAGCGAGCCCTTGGCACCAAACATCGGGCGGCGTCATGGTCGGCGCGTCGCTCGCTGCGATGGGCTGCTGCACGCTGTCGGGCTGGCCCTCGGCGGGCGGCCCGGTTCCCGGATGATGGCACGGCTCGCGGTGCCCTGGTCGAAGGACACCCTGCTGCGGGCCGTTCGTCGCGAGGCAGCCGCAGCGGGACTGACTCCCGCGGCGACAGTGATCGGCATCGATGACTTCGCTTGGCGGCGCGGCCATAGCTACGGTAGCATCGTGGTCGATCTGGAACGGCGCACGGTCATCGACATCCTGCCGGATCGGCAGCGCGACACGATCATGTCCTGGCTGAAGGAGCACCCGCAGGTCCGGATCATCTGCCGGGATCGCGGCCCCGGCTATGGCGCCGCAGCCGCGGAGGCTGCACCCCAGGCCAGGCAGGTGGCGGATCGCTGGCATTTGTTCGAGAACGCCTCTGCCGCCTTCCTGTCCGCAGTTCGGTCGGAGTTGCCCAAGCTGCGCAAGGCGCTCTCGCCCCATACCCCCATCGATCCCGTGATCTTGAGCAAGGCCGAACGGATCCAGTGGAGGGCTGCCGCGGCCCGTGAGGTGGTCAACGAACACATTCTGGCCTTGGCAGCACAGGGCACTCCGCTCAAGGCGATAGCGCGCACGACCAGCCTCTCGCGCCAGACCATCCGAAAGATCGTGCGCGGTCAGCGCCACGAAATATTCCGGACCCGCCAGACCTCGCCCGACCCCTGGCTGGTTCGGCTCGAGGCGGAGTGGACCGGGGGCTGCCACGTCGGCGCAGAACTCTGGCGAAGGCTGCGCGCGTCGGGCTTCGCCGGCTCGCTACGTGTAGTCGGCGAATGGACTACCCGTCGCCGCCGGGATGACCGGCACGGTCAACTCTCCGGACCGTCGCTGAGCGCTAGAACCATCGCCCGCGGTCTGACGGTCGAACGCGACAGCGGGTCGGCGAAAATCGCGCTGATGAATGCCGCCATCGAGGCCGTCGCGCCGGAACTGATTGCCGCGCGCAACCTGTTGGACCGCTTTCACGCAATGATGCGCTCCAAGGACGCAGCGCGTCTCGACTCGTGGATCGCATCCGCCAAGGCGAGCAAGCTCACAAGCTTTGCCGTAGGAGTTGAGGCGGACAAGGACGCCATCGCCGCGGCAATCACGGAACCCTGGTCGAGCGGTCAGGTCGAAGGCAAAATCAACAGACTAAAACTCATCAAGCGCCAGATGTTTGGTCGCGCAAACCTCGACCTGCTTAAAGCACGCGTCATGACCGCCGCATGATCGATACCTGCACGGAAAGTGAGTCATATCCCAATCTTGACCCCTTAGACGGGGGTATCGGCGCCCAATTTTGACCGCCCTGATGTTTTGTCGGACCGTTCGCTGGAGGGTCAGCGAGCAGAGGGGGAGATGAAGCGGGTGGATACGATCGCGCGGGTCCGGCGAGCCTTCTATGTTCATGGCTGGTCGGTGAAGAAGATCGTTGGGGAACTGCACGTGTCGCGGAATACGGTGCGGAAGATCCTGCGGTCGGACGAGACGGATTTCAGCTATGAGCGCAGCCGCCAGCCGTTGCCCCGGATCGGGCCGTGGCAGGGGCAGCTCGAGCAATTTCTATCTTCGAATGCGTCGAAGGCTTCTCGCGAGCGGCTGACGCTGATCCGCATCTTCGAGGAATTGCAGGCCCTCGGATATGAGGGCGGATACGATGCCGTGCGCCGGTTTGCGCGAACCTGGTCACAGACCCGCGGGGCGGTGACGGCCGAGGCCTATGTGCCGCTCTACTATGCCCCTAGCGAATCTTACCAGTTCGACTGGAGCCATGAGGTCGTGCTGATCTCGGGCGTGACCGTCACGGTGAAGGTCGCACATCTCCGGCTGTGCCACAGCCGGATGATGTTCGCCCGCGCCTATATGCGCGAGAGCCAAGAGATGGTGTTCGATGCCCATGACCGTGCCTTCGCTTTCTTGAAGGGGGCCTGCACGCGCGGAATCTACGACAACATGAAGACGGCTGTAGGGGCGATCTTCAGTGGCAAGGAACGCCAATACAACCGCCGTTTCCTGCAGATGTGCAGCCATTATCTGGTGCAGCCGGTCGCTTGCACCCCGGCCTCCGGCTGGGAGAAGGGCCAGGTCGAGAACCAAGTTGGGCTTGTGCGCGAGCGCTTCTTCACGCCGCGCCTGCGGGTAAAGAGCCTCAATGAGCTGAACGCCTGGTTGCTCGACAAATGCGTGGCCTATGCCAAGACCCATCGCCATCCCGAGGAAAGCGGGAAGACGGTCTGGGAAATGTTCGAAGCGGAGCGCCAGCATCTCGTGCCCTATGCCGGGACCTTCGACGGCTTCCACAGTGTGTCCGCATCGGTCGCGAAGACCTGCATGGTGAGGTTCGACAATAACAAGTATTCTGTTCTGGCCACCGCTGTCGGCCGCCCGGTCGAGGTGCATGCCTATGCCGACCGCATCACCATCCGGCAGGATGGGGTGGTAGTCGGCGAGCATGCCCGCGTCTTCGGACGAGGCCAGACCGTTTATGATCCTTGGCATTATGTGCCTGTTCTGGCGCGCAAACCCGGAGCGCTGCGCAATGGCGCGCCCTTCAGGGACTGGGCCTTGCCCGCCGCCATGTCCGCGATCCGGCGCAAGTTGAAGGGCAGCGATGACGGCGATCGGCAAATGGTCCAGATTCTGGCCTGCGTGCCGGAGGACGGCCTTCAAGCCGTCGAGGCCGCCTGCCGTGAAGCGCTCGATCACGGCGTCCATTCCGCGCCGGTCGTCATCAACATCCTCGCCCGCCAGCGCGACCCCGCGCCACCGCCCTTGCTGCTCACACCAACCGCGCTGCGCCTGACCCATGAGCCCGTGGCCGACTGCGCGCGCTACGATAACCTCAGGAGGACAAGCCATTATGGAACGCACCCAAATCCTCGACCTGATGGGGACGCTGAAGCTTTACGGAATGCGCAGCGCCTATGACGAAGTCATGGCCGCAGGCATCAAGCGCCAGCACGAACCACCCCGGATCGTCGGCGATCTGCTGCAGTCGGAGATTGCCGAGAAGCTGGCACGATCCATCCGCTATCAACTGACCGTCGCCAAACTACCCTTGGCGAAGGACATCGAGGAGTTCGACTTTACTGGCACACCGATCAACGAGGGCCTGGTGCGCGACCTCAGCACCGGCAGCTTCGTCGCCGACCAACGCAATGTCGTGCTGATCGGCGGCACCGGAACCGGCAAGACCCACCTTGCCATTGCCATAGCACGCGCCCTGATCCGGGGCGGCACCCGAGGACGCTTCTTCAACGTCGTCGATCTGGTGAACCGTCTGGAGACCGAGACGCGCAGCGGCAAGCAGGGTCGCATGGCCGACTACCTGACCCGCCTCGACTTCGTCATCCTCGACGAACTGGGCTATCTGCCCTTCGCCCAGTCCGGCGGTCAGCTGCTGCTCCACCTGATCAGCCGCCTCTACGAGCGCACCTCGATCATCGTCACCACGAATCTCGCCTTCGGCGAATGGCCGACTGTCTTCGGCGACGCAAAAATGACCACGGCGCTCCTCGATCGGCTCACCCATCATTGCGAGATCATCGAAACCGGCAACGAGTCCTGGCGCTTCAAGAACCGCGCATGAACGGGCCTGACCCGCCTCCACCACTGATCAGTTCCGTCGGTTCAGGCCTCGGCGCAAACCGCTTCAGGGGGGGCAAAATTGGGCGCCGATAAGGGGTCAGTATTGCGTGCCGATTGACACCGATCAGCTGGCGGCCTGTGTGGCGGCCCGACGCGCCGCCATCAATTCCTTGATGTCAAAATATTCATCAGGCGCGAAATCACGCGACAGCCGGAATTTCTGGATCTTTGTGGT
>QIRE01000128.1_pt1 | contig 18326 bp, 16 predicted proteins | sample 2940141 | NCBI WGS metagenome assembly QIRE01 (sample SAMN09273532, study PRJNA473421) | Gut metagenome, whole genome shotgun sequencing project. | isolation source: gut tissue | host: Folsomia candida VU population | place: Netherlands: Amsterdam | collected 2016-03-06
CTGATCCGTGGCGCCCGCCTGATGCATCCGCTGCACCCGCGCCTGCGCATCGGCCAGCATTTCGGGGATCAGGCGGGTTTCGGGCAGATTCTTCCAGTATTTCTTTGGCATCTCTGACCGCATCGCGTTCAGCTTGATCCGCGCGGGGTTGAAGATATTGGCGAAATAGGTGGCCCACAGCATCTCCGACGCGTCATCGGGCAGATCGGGGCGCGGTCCCGGCGGGGCAAAGCTTAGCGCGCCTTGCCGGAACAGCGCGGTCAGATGCGGGGTCGCGATCAGCCAGTCCATATCCGCAAAACGGCGCGCAAAGAAATCGCTGCCGGGTTCCAGCGTCATGTGTTCGGGTTCAAACCACGCGGCGAAACTGCGGCGCGGACCCGAGGCGGGCAGTTCGCGAAACCGCACAAAAGCGTGCATCTTGTGGATGTCGCGCCGGACGGATTTGGCCATCAGATGTAGCTTGCGGCCCAGAAGATCGGCCTGCGATGTCGGATCACCATCGCGCCGGTCCAGCCGCCACAGCGCCTGATACAGCAACGCAAAACGATCACCGGCCTTGTGCCAGATGACGCTGCGGACCAGCGACAGAAATTCCTCGCTGACTGTCGCCCGGTGCGGACCGGCATCCGCAGGCAACGGCGTGGCCCCGAACAGCCCGCCCCCGGTCCAGTCGATCTGATCGGGCGGCACACGATGGCCGATGGCGCGGCGGGCGGCGTCGCGCCATGCCTCCATCGTGCCTTGCACCGGCAGGGTGACGGCATAGGTCACAGCAATTGCAGCTGTTCAGGCGGCGGCGCAAAGCGGGCGCGCAGATTGGCACTGTCGGTCATAGCGCGGGGCTGCCAACCGGGCAACGTGATGAACGGCTTGGCTTTTTTCACCAGCGCCCCCATCCGCACCAGATCATCGGCGCGCAGCGCGTGATGGCGGCGGATCGCAAGGATGCGGTCCACGATGCGCGTGCCAAAACCCGGCACCCGCAGCAGCAGATCACGCGGCGCGGTGTTGATATCCAGCGGAAACATTCCGCGATTTTGCAGCGCCCATGCCAGCTTTGGGTCCAGCGTCAGATCAAGATGCCCGTCAGACATGGCGCCGCCGATTTCATCCACGCTGAACCCATAGAACCGCAGCAGCCAATCCGCCTGATACAGGCGATGTTCGCGCAGCAAGGGGGGCTTGATCAGCGGCAGCGCCGATGACGCATCCGGGATCGGGCTGAAGGCCGAATAATAGACCCGCCGCAGCCGATACCCAGAATACAGCCGCGTCGCGCTGGTCAGGATGGTGGCGTCATTCGCGCCATCGGCCCCCACGATCATCTGCGTGCTTTGACCTGCGGGGGCAAATTTGCGGGCCTTGCGCCCGGTATATGTCTTTTCCTTCGCGGCATCGCCCGCGACGCGAACCTGCGCCATGGCGGTGCGGATGGTCTCGGGCCGCTTTTCCGGGGCAAGGCTGCGCAGGCTGGCATCCTGTGGCAGTTCGACATTGATCGACAGCCGGTCCGCCCACAGCCCCGCCTGATGGATCAATTCAGGCGCGGCGTCGGGGATGGTTTTCAGGTGGATATAGCCGCGAAACTGATGCACCTCGCGCAGGGTCTGGGCGATGCGGACCATATCGGCCATGGTCTGATCGGGCGACCGGATGATGCCGGATGACAGAAACAACCCCTCGATATAATTCCGGCGATAGAATTCGAGGGTCAGCGACACGACCTCTTCGACCGAAAACCGCGCGCGTTCGACATTCGACGACACGCGGTTGATGCAATAGGCACAGTCAAAGATGCAGAAATTCGTCATCAGAATTTTCAGCAGGCTGATGCAGCGCCCGTCCGGCGTATAGGCGTGACAGATGCCGCTGCCGCCCGATGATCCGATACCGCCCTTGCGCGCATCGCGCCGCTCGCCCCCGCTGGAAGCGCAAGAGGCGTCGTATTTCGCGGCATCCGACAGGATGGCTAGCTTGTCCTGAAGCGTTCTGCGGGTCATCACGCCAGCATAATGTTCACCTTTTGTTCGTCAACCGACATCACTGGCGCTAAACATCTATCAGTTTCGGCGGCGCGCTGCCGAAACTGTCACATTTCTACAAAGTCATGATCCTGAAAGATAAGTTGCATGTGTCAGGCGGCTTCGCCACCCGCCTGCCCTGCGCGGGACTTGACGATCAACCCCACACTGGAAAGAACGGGGCAACCCCAAGGTTCCGATCGCAAGGACAACCGATGAAGTTTCGTTTCCCCATTGTCATCATCGACGAGGATTTCCGGTCCGAGAACACCTCGGGCCTTGGTATCCGCGCCCTGGCCGACGCTATCGAGCGTGAGGGCTTTGAGGTGCTGGGCGTCACCAGCTATGGCGATCTGTCGCAATTCGCGCAGCAGCAAAGCCGCGCCAGCGCGTTCGTGCTGTCCATCGACGATGAAGAATTCAGCCCCGGTCCCGATCTGGACCCCGCCGTCGTCAGCCTGCGGAGTTTCATCGAGGAAGTGCGCTGGAAGAACGCCGATGTGCCGATCTTCCTGCATGGCGAAACCAAGACCAGCCGCCATCTGCCCAACGATATCCTGCGCGAGCTGCACGGCTTCATCCACATGTTTGAGGATACGCCCGAATTCGTCGCCAAGCATATCATCCGCGAGGCCAAGACCTATCTGGAAGGCATTCAGCCGCCCTTCTTCAAGGCGCTGCTGGATTACGCCGAGGACGGTTCCTATTCGTGGCATTGCCCCGGCCATTCCGGCGGCGTGGCCTTTCTGAAATCGCCCATCGGCCAGATGTATCATCAGTTTTACGGTGAAAACATGCTGCGGGCCGATGTTTGCAACGCGGTTGAGGAGTTGGGCCAGCTGCTGGATCATAACGGCGCCATCGGGGCCTCCGAACGCAATGCCGCGCGCATCTTTAACGCCGATCACTGTTTCTTTGTAACCAACGGCACCAGCACCTCAAACAAGATGGTCTGGCACCATACGGTCGCGCCGGGGGATGTGGTGGTCGTGGACCGCAACTGCCACAAATCGGTGCTGCATTCGATCATCATGACCGGCGCGATCCCGGTCTTTCTGCGTCCGACGCGCAACCATTGGGGGATCATCGGCCCGATTGCGCATTCGGAGTTTGAACCCGAATCGATCCGCGCCAAGATCCGCGCCAACCCGCTGTTGCAAGGCGTCGATGCCGATGCGGTCAAGCCGCGGGTGATGACGCTGACGCAATCGACCTATGACGGAGTTCTTTATAATACCGAAGAAATCAAGGGGATGCTGGACGGCTATGTCGAAAACCTGCATTTCGATGAGGCATGGATCCCCCATGCCGCCTTCCACCCCTTCTATGGCACCTATCACGCGATGGGCCGCAAGCGCGGGCGGACCAAGCATTCCGTGACCTATGCCACGCAGTCGATCCACAAGCTGCTGGCCGGGATTTCGCAGGCCAGCCATGTTCTGGTGCAGGACAGCGAAGAGGTAAAGCTGGACCGGCATCTGTTCAACGAAGCCTATCTGATGCACACCTCGACAAGCCCGCAATATTCGATCATCGCCAGCTGCGACGTGGCCGCCGCCATGATGGAGCCACCGGGCGGCACGGCACTGGTCGAGGAGTCAATCCTCGAGGCGCTGGATTTCCGCCGCGCTATGCGTAAGGTCGATGCGGAATTCGGCGATGACGACTGGTGGTTTCAGGTCTGGGGCCCCGAAGAGCTGTCAGACGAAGGCATCGGCCGCACCAAGGATTGGGTGCTGCGCCGCACCGACAGCGAGGGCGTGCAACGCGACGGCGAAGACAGCTGGCACGGCTTTGGCGACATGGCCCCCGGTTTCAACCTGCTGGACCCGATCAAGGCCACGATCATCACCCCCGGTCTGGACATTGACGGGCGTTTCGACACGACGGGCATTCCCGCGTCGATCGTGTCGAAATATCTGGTCGAACATGGCGTTGTCGTTGAAAAGACGGGGCTTTACAGCTTTTTCATCCTGTTCACCATCGGCATCACCAAGGGCCGCTGGAACACGCTGGTCGCCGCGCTTCAACAGTTCAAGGACGATTACGACCGCAACCAGCCGCTGTGGCGGGTGATGCCGGAATTCTGCGCGAAACACCCGCGCTATGAACATATGGGCCTGCGCGATCTGTCGCTGCATGTGCATACGCTTTACGCGAAGTACGACGTGGCCCGTCTCTCGACCGAGATGTATCTGACCGAACATCACCCGGCGATGACCCCGACCGAGGCGTTTTCGCATATCGCCCGACGCAAGACCGAACGCGTGGCCATCGACGATCTGGAAGGGCGCATTACCACCAGCCTTGTGACGCCCTATCCGCCGGGCATCCCGCTGCTGATCCCCGGTGAGAAATTCAACGCCAAGATCGTGGATTACCTGCGCTTCAACCGCGAATTCGCCCGCGAATGTCCGGGTTTTGAAACCGACATCCACGGCCTGGTGCAAGAGGCAGGCCCCGATGGCGTGATCCGTCACTATGCGGATTGCGTGGCAAACTGACAAAGGCCCGGCCACCGTGCCGGGTCGCCCATCTTCCCGTTTGCGCCTTCAGGATTTGGTGATACGCCAGACTTGAAAGTTCGGCTGACCATCGCGGTCATCACAGCACGGGGATCAGATGGAAGCAGCGCGAAACCTGATGGCCTTGGCCCTGATCACGGCACCCGGCGCGTCCATCGCGCAGGATGCCGCATCGCAATGGCGCTATCAGGTCACGCCCTATGTCTGGGCCAGCGGGCTGTCGGGCGATCTGACACCCTATCGCGGCGCATCGACCATCGCGTTCGACAAATCGTTCCGCGACATCATGGACGACGTGGATGTCGCGCTGTTCATTGCCGGATCGGCCCGCCGCGACAGGTTGGTCCTTGCCGGCGATCTGACGTTTTCCAGATCGTCCAAGGGCGGTGTCATCGCGCCGGGGCTAAACGCCGAAGGCAGGTTGAAACAACGCTCTATCACCGCGCTTGCGGGTTACAGCGTGGTTCAGGACGACCGGATGACCGTCGATGTGTTGGGCGGCATAAGGGCATGGTCCATCGCGGCCGAGGTCAAGGCCGCAGCCATCGGCGCGCAGAAATCAGGCACCAAGGATTTTGCCGACCCGATCATCGCGCTGCGCGGCACGTTCCGGGTGGCGCCGAAATGGTCGGTGTCGCTCTATGCGGATTACGGCGGCTTTGGCGTCGGATCGGACAAGACATGGCAGGCGATCGGCGCGGCCAGCTATGCCCTGTCGAATGACAGGTTCCTGTCCGTGGGCTATCGCCATCTTGCCGTGGACTATCAGTCATCCGGCACCCGCGTCGATGCGACGATGCAAGGCCCCTTTGCCGGTCTGACATTTCGTTTCTGACCGCCGGCACGGCGGCCCATTCGCGATGACGGGGCATCTGCTGAAAAGCAAGGCACAGTCCCGGCGCGCGACGGATTGACAATTGACACCCCCGCAACCCCGCCCCTAGCGTTTGACCTGTGCCCGGCAACTGCGCCGCAACGGCACGTCCGCAGATCAATGACATCACGGCATCTTCGCCCTTGGGACCATGGCGTCCGGGGGTATTTTCACATGGGATGACATGGCCCCAAAGACGCATCAGATCGGCCTGCTGTTTTCGACGCAGGGACCATATGGCACGGTGGCCACGACGCTGTTGAACGGCGCGCTGCTGGCCTGCCAGCAGGTCAACGCCGATCCGCTGGCCAGCGTGCGGCTTGATCCGCTGCATATCGACCCGCGCGGCGATCTTGACCTGTATCGCGATGGCGCCCAGACGATGCTGGACCGGGGGATCACGCATATCTGCGGCTGCTACACTTCCTCCAGCCGGAAAGAGATCCTGCCGATCATCGAAAAGCACGACGCGCTGTTGTGGTATCCCTGCCATTATGAGGGGTTCGAGACATCGCAGAACGTCATCTATACCGGCTCATCCCCCAATCAGCATCTGACGCCGCTGATCGACTTTCTGTTTCACCGCCATGGCCGGACGGCCTGTTGTATCGGCTCGAACTATATCTGGGCATGGGAAAGCAACCGTGTCTTTCGCGAAGGCATCACCCGACTTGGCGGGCAGATCGCGTCCGAAAGATATGTGCCGATGGGTCAGACCGATCTGGATGATCATATCCGCGAAATTCTGGACCATCGGCCCGATTTCATTTTCAACTCGCTGATCGGGTCGTCGTCCTATGAATTCCTGCGCCGCCTGCGCCGCGCCTGCGCGGATGCGGGGATCGACCAGCCCCGCCAGATGCCGGTGGCAAGCTGCACCCTGTCGGAACCGGAATTGCACAGCATCGGGCCGCAGGCGGCTGACGGGCAGATCACCTCGAGCGTCTATTTCTCGTCCCTGCGGACGGCGCGGAATGCCGAATTCGTCAGCGCCTATCGCCGTGCCTTTCCCGACGGCCCCGCCCCCTGCGCCGAGGCCGAGGCCAGCTATATCGCCATTCACCTGCTGGCCCGCGCGCTGGCCAATGCGGATCACGCGGGGGCGGCGGCGGTGCGCTGTGCCGTCACCGATATCGTCTTTGACGCGCCGCAAGGCCGGGTCTGGATCGACCCCGATACCCTGCACGCCTGCCTGACGCCGCATATCGGCGTGTCGCGCGCCGATTGCGAATTCGACCTGCTGGTTCAAAGCCCTGCCCCGGTCAAGCCTGACCCCTATCTGGTCCGCTGGTCGCGCAACGCCGACACCCGCATCCCCCCTCGCAGCCTGAGGATCGTGCATTGAAACAGCCACGCATCACCCAGAACTTTCGCGACCATCACGCCAGCATCGTGACGGCAGACAGCCACAGCATAGCCCGGCTGCAAACGGTGCTGCCGCGTCTTGGCTTGACGATCGATGTGGTCCAGCCGACATGGTCGGTGGCGCCCGCGCCGGGACCGCGCGTGATATTCGTCGATGGCGATATGCCGTTATCTGTCACGGGCGACGACGCAACGCCCGCAGATTGCGCCGTCATCGGGCTGGTCGGGTCCGAGGCGCCAAGCCGTCTGCGCACGCTGATCGGCCTTGGCGCACAGGCGTTCCTGACCAAGCCGATCCACGCGGGGTCGGTCTATTCGGCATTGTTTCTGGCGGTAAACGCCGCCAATCGCAGCATCGCGATGCAGGCCCGGATCGACGATCTGAACCAACGCCGGCAGGACCGTGCGCATGTTCTGCATGTCGTCACTGACATGGTGCTGCATCAGGGCATCACCCCGGATGAGGCCTATGACCGCCTGCGCCGCCACGCCATGCAGACCCGCCAAAGCGTCGAGGCGCTGTGCGCGGCGATGCGCATGGCGGCCACCCGCGGCGACACTCCGCCCATCGAATTCGGGCGACGACATGGCTGAATAGCCCGCCACCCCACCGCTGATCGCCATCAAAACGCCCTTGGGCGCAGGGATGTTCAGTGCCTGCTGAACCCCGTCGCCCACCCCAAAGGCCCGCTGCAAAGGAAAGACAAGGATATGAGCTGGTTCGACGATTCCATCATGGCGCGCAAGGCCATAGCCAAGGGCGAGGTCCGCGCCCACGCCTCCCTGACCGAGGCACAGCAGCGCGACTATCACTATGTCTATAGCGCCGCGATCACGCCCGCGCTGACGATTGATCCGGGCACCGTCGTCACCTGTGAAACCCATGATGCGTTTCAGGGCGCGATCACCTCTGAATCCGACAAGCCGTCGGAAAAGCTGAACTTTCCGTTTTTGAACCCGCAAAACGGACCGATCTGGATCAATGGCGCGGAAAAGGGCGACACCATCGCCGTGCATATCGACAGCATCGTGCCGCGCGGGCCGCAGCCACGTGGCACCACCATCATCATGCCCGAATTCGGCGCGCTGGTGCCGACGCCCGACACCGCGATGCTGACAGCGTCGCTGCCCGAACGGGTCCGCAAGCTGCATGTCACAGCCGAGGACGGCACTGTCTGGAACGACCGTATCACCCTGCCCTATGCGCCCTTCATCGGCACCATCGGCACCGCCCCGCAGATCGAGGCGATCTCATCGCTGGTGCCGGATTACTACGGCGGCAACATGGACCTGCCCGACATCGCGCCCGGCGCGATCATCTATCTGCCGGTGCAGGCGGCGGGCGGGTTCCTGTTTCTGGGCGATTGCCACGCGGCGCAGGGTGACGGCGAATTATGCGGCGTTGCGGTCGAACACCCGACCGTCACGACTGTCCGCGTCGATCTGATCAAGGGCTGGACGATCCGCAGCCCCCGTCTGGAAAATCAGGACTTCTACATGACCATCGGATCATCGCGCCCGATGGAGGACGCCGCCCGCGGCGCCTATCGAGAGCTGATCCGGTGGATGGCCGCCGATTTCGGCTTTGACGAAATCGACGCCTATATGCTGCTGACGCAATGCGGTCGCGTGCGCTTGGGCAATATGGTGGACCCGAAATATACCGTCGGCGCCTCGGTTTTGAAATCCATCGTGGGGATTGCGCAATGACCGGGACGCTGCCGCCACTGGGCGATCTGACCGTCGCCACCATCCGCACGGGGCTTGCGAATGGTCAGTTCACCGCCCTTGCCCTGACCCGCGCCGCCATCGACCAGATGCAGGGGACGAACGGCACATGGAACGCGGTGATCTTTGAAAACGACGCGGCGCTGGACACGGCGCGCGACATTGATCGCCGGATCGCGGCGGGCGAACCCGTAGGCGCGCTGGCGGGCGTTCCCATCGTGGTCAAAGACCCGATGGATATGGTGGGCTTTCCGTCCACGGCGGGCTGGCGTTTGCTGTATTCCGGCACCGGCGGCGTCGATCTGATGCCCGAGCGCGACAGCCCGGTGGTGGCGCGGATGCGCGCCGCCGACGCGGTGATCATCGGCAAGACCAACGTCCCGATCCTAAGCTGGACGGGCAGCCACGCCAATGACAGCTGGGCCGGGCCGACCATCAATCCGGCCGCCCCTGACCGGGTGCCCGGTGGGTCCAGTGCGGGATCGGCCGCGGCGGTTGCGGCGCATATGGCGGTGATCGGGCTGGCCGAGGAAACCGGCGGCTCTATCCAGAACCCGGCATCGGCGCAGGATCTGGTGGGCATCAAGCCGACAATCGGGTTGGTGCCCAATGCGGGCGTTGTGCCGCTGTCGGCCAATCGCGATGTGGTTGGCCCGGTTGCCCGCACCGTCGCGGATGCCGCCGAATGCCTGACGCTGCTGGCCGGTTTCACAACCGAGGATCCGAAAACGCTGGCATCGGTCGGCAAGATCCCGGCTGACGGCTATGCCGCGCATCTGTCCGCCGACGGGCTGCGCGGCAAGCGGTTGGGTCTTTACGGGCCGGGTTGGCGCGCCGATGCGCTGTCGCCCGAAGCTGCATCCCTTTACGACCGCGCCAAGGCCGAACTGACCGAGGCCGGGGCGATCCTGATCGACGATCCCTTTGCCGACACCGATTTCGCCAGCCTGCGCCAGATCACGCCCGGCACGCCGCATTTCGACGGTCGCGGGCTGGAATCCCTGCCCTATGACGTGACCTGCTATCTGCGCCGGCTTGGCCCGGATGCGGCACTGAAATCATGGGATGATTTCGTCGCCGTCACCGCGTCCGAAGATGTCTTGGCCAAAGGCGCGATCCTTGGATATCTGCACGAGCTGCCCGATTTCGCCGCCTGTCTGGCCGATCCCGGAACGCCGCCCGCCCTGCCCGCCTTTACCGAGGTCAAGCGGCGCTATCTTGAACTGCTGGATCAGGTCTTTGCGGCGCATGATCTGGATGGGTTGGTCTATCCGCAGATGCTGGCTGAACTGCCGGGCCTGCATTCGGGCGATGCGATCCGCGAAACCACCGTTGGCGAACTGAACATCGCGGGCATTCCCGGCATCACCGTGCCCGCCGGATATTACGCATCCGGCGCACCCTTTGGCCTGATCTTTCTGGGTCTGCAATGGTCCGAAGCTGAACTGCTGACGCAGGCCTATGCCTATGAACAGGCCACCCGGCATCGCAGGTCTGCGGTCTGATTCGACTGTGCAACGCCGCTGGCGGCCGGACCTGCCGGCCACCAGCAAAACGACCCAATCGCCACCGCGACCGACCATCCCGATCACAGACTGCCCACGCACCGACCTTGGTTCATCCAACTGTCACCAAATTGGGCAGAGCGACCGAAACCCGCCCATTTACTGTCGAAAATGATATTTTCATTTTCAATAAAAATGCCACCGTCATCCTGCAACTTCCTTCAAGGGACAACGCCACATGACCTTCAAAAGACGTGAATTCCTTAAGTCCACCGGCGCGGCTGCGATGCTGTCGCTGGCCTCTCCGCTTGTTGCGCGCGCCGCGACCGACACCATCAAGGTCGGCGGTCTGCATGACCTGTCCGGCGCGCTGGACCTGATCGGGATTCCGATGAATCAGGTGTTCCAGATGGCGATCAAGGAAATCAATGAGGGCGGCGGATTGCTGGGCAAGCAGGTCGAGGGCGTCGTCTATGACCCGCAATCGAACATGTCGCTGTATTCGCAATACGCCACGCAGATGGCGCTAAAGGATCGTGTGGCGGTCGTCATGGGCGGCATCACCTCGGCCAGCCGCGAAACGATCCGCCCGATCTTTCACAAGTTCCAGACGCTGTATTTCTATAACACGCAATACGAAGGCGGCGTCTGTGACCGCAACGAAGTCACCATCGGCACGACCCCGGCGCAAACCGTTGCGCGGATCATCCCCTATGCGATGAACCTTTACGGCAAAAAGGTCTATACCGTCGCCGCCGACTACAATTATGGCCATATCACATCCGCCTGGATCAAACGCTATGTCGAGGAACAGGGCGGAGAGGTCATCGCGACCGAATTCTTCCCGCTGGACGTGGCGCAATTCGGATCGACGATTTCCAAGATTCAGGCGGCCAAGCCCGATTTCGTCTGTTCCGCCATGGTCGGCAGTTCGCATCTTGGCTTTTACCGCCAATGGGCGGCTGCCGGGATGAAGCAACAGATCCCGATGATTTCCACCGTGCTGGGCGCGGGCGGCAACGATCAGATCGTTCTGACCGCTGCCGAAGGCGATGGGATCCTGTCCTCGTTCGGCTATTTCGAGGCCGTGGATAACCCCGCCAACAAGGCGTTTCTGGACCGCATCAAGGCCGAATATCCGACGAACACGCCGATCATGTCGGAAATTTCGGAATGCACCTATGAGGGCATGATGATCTGGGCTGATGCCGTGCGCGAGGCCGGGTCCATCGAACGCGACGCCGTGCTTGAGGTGATCGCACAGGGCAAGACCTATGATCTGCCCGCGGGCAAGGTCAAGATCGACCCGAAAACCCATCACGCCATCCGCGATGTCTATATCGCAGAGCTGAAGGATCAGAAGTTCCAGATCCTTGAAAGCTATCCTGAAAGCCAGCCGGCCGATACGCAGATGGTCTGTGACCTGATCGCGGACCCACGCGCCAACAAGCATTACGAAATCAGCCTGTAACCGAAAGAGGGGTCCGACGCATGGATTATGCGATCGTCGTCGCGCTGGAAATGATCCGGGCCGTGGCCTGGCTTGTGCTGCTGGCTGCGGGGCTTGCGATCATCTTCGGGATGATGCGGGTCATCAACTTCGCCCATGGCGAATTCCTGATGCTGGGGGGCTATACGGTCGTCGTCTCGACCGGGGCGGGGGTGAACGAATGGATCGCGATCCTGCTGCTGGCGCCGCTGGTCGTGGGCATCTTCGGCATCATCGTCGAACGTCTGGTCATCCGGCAGCTTTATGGCCGGATGCTGGACAGCCTGCTGGCGACATGGGGACTGTCGATGCTGATGATCGGGGGGGTCACGCTGATCTTTGGCAACACGGTTCAGGGCGTCGCGACCCCGTTCGGCAGCGTCCGCATCGGCACCTATCAGATGCCGGTCTATAACTTTGTGCTGATCTTCTTTGCCGTGGCGATCCTGCTGACGGTCTGGGCGATCCTGAAGTTCACCCGCGCGGGGCTGATTGCGCGGGCCACCATGCAGAACGCCAACATGGCCGAGACTTTGGGCGTCCGCACCAGCTGGGTCTATATGGCGACGTTCGGCATCGGATCGGCGGTCACGGGGCTTGCGGGCGGCTTGCTGGCGCCGGTGACGGGCGTGGTTCCGGCAATGGGTGCAAGCCTTGTCGGCCAAAGCTTCATCACCGTGATCACCGGGGGCGCTGCCGTCATCACCGGCACGCTGTCATCGGCCACGATCCTTGGGACGATCAGTCAGGGCACGACCTTCTGGGCGGGTCCGGTTTACGGCGATGCGGCCTTGCTGATCGTGGCGCTGGTTCTGCTGCGCATCCTGCCGCAGGGCATCACCGGCCGCATCTTCAAACGTGCATTGTAAGGAGCATTCAGGTTGGAAAAATCCCTGACGCGCGACCCCGGCTTCTGGATCATGGTCGCCATCGGGCTGGTCCTGATGATCCTTGGCCCGGTCTTTATCGACATGTTCACGATCATGCAGATCACCCAATATGTGGTGCTGTCGGTCTTTGCGCTGTCGCTGGCCTATATCTGGGGCTTTGGCGGCATCCTTAGCTTTGGGCAGGCGGCGTTCTTTGGCCTTGGCGCTTATACCTTCGCGGTATCGTCGATCAGCATGGGCGACACGACGGTGCCGCTGCTGCTGTCCTTTGCAATCCCGGCGGCATTTGGTGTCGCGCTTGGCTATTTCATGTTCTACGGCAAGCTGTCGGATGTGTATCTGGGCGTGGTCACGATGGTGGTGACGCTGATCTTCTGGAAGCTGGCCAACCACACAGCAGGCCCGGAATATTCGATCGCCGGCGTGCGCCTCGGCGGGTTCAACGGCATTCCCTCTATCCCCACGATCAACATTCCCGGACAGCCGGACGCATGGCTGGACCCCGCACAGCTGTTCCGGTTTTTCATGGCGGTGCTGGTCATCGTCTATATCGCGCTGCGGGTGCTGATCGCATCGGATTTCGGGCGCATCTCTATCGGTATCCGCGAGAATGAGATGCGGGCATCCCTGCTGGGCTATGACATCCGGCGCCACAAGGTGATCGTGTTCTCCATCGGGTCGGGCATTGCCGGGCTGTCGGGGGCGATGTGGGCGACCTATCAGTCCTTCATCGACCCCAACGCCTTCAGCATGGAAATGTCGGCCAAGGCGCTGATCTGGGTCATGGCGGGCGGCGTCGGCACCTTGCTGGGACCGATCCTTGGCGTGATCGGCCTGCAATGGCTGACACTGAAGATGGGCATGGTCGATTTCCTGAACAGCCTGGTGGTGCTGGGCGCGATCATGATGGTGCTGGTGCTGGCGCTGCCCAAGGGTCTGGTGCCGACATTCAAATCCCTGGGGCTGGCGGGCTGGACGCTGTGGCGTCGTGATCGCGGCGTGTCCGGCGCGGCAAAGAAGGTGACAAGCGATGACTAAGACCGATACGAACAGCGGCTATCGCATCCTGCGGACGCGCGGCCTGACCATGCGCTTTGGCGGCGTGACGGCGGTGGATAACGTCGACTTCGACCTGCGCGACGGCGAATTGCGCTGTCTGCTGGGACCGAACGGGGCGGGGAAATCCACTTTCTTCAAATGCCTGACGGGTCAGCTTGTGCCGTCATCCGGGCAGGTTCTGCTGAAGGAACAGCCCGTCACCGGCCTGAACACGCATGAGATCGTGAATATGGGCGTCGGCATCAAGACGCAGGTGCCCAACGTCTTTGACGGCATCACCGTCTATGAAAACGTGCGCCTGTCCGCGCGGCGCAAGCACACCGCCCAGATCGCCCGAGATGTGGCCGAATCCACGATTGAAAAATGCGGCATCCAGCATCTGATCCGGCGCGAGGTCGGCCAGCTTGCCCATGGCCAACGCCAGCTGGTTGAACTGGCAATGGTGCTGGCCGCATCACCCGATCTGATCCTGCTGGACGAACCGGCAGCGGGGATGACGGGCGATGAACGCGACCGCCTGGCGCAGCTGGTGCTTGAGGCCGCGCGATCCGCCGCCGTGATCGTGGTCGAACACGACATGCAGTTCATCCGGCAGATCGCCAAATTCGTCACCGTTTTCAACCGCGGCGCGATTTTCCGCGAGGCGATGATCGACGACATCATGCGCGACCGCGCCGTTCAGGAAATCTATCTGGGGAAACAGGCCGATGCCGCTGCTTGAGGTCAAGGGGCTGTCCGCAGCCTATGGTTTGGTGCCCGCCCTGCACCGCGTCGATTTCTATGCCGATCAGGGCGAGGTCGTCGGCATTCTGGGCCATAACGGCATGGGCAAGACCACGCTGATGCGCGCCATCATGGGCTTTGTCAAAGTCACCGGCGGCGACATCGCCTTTGACGGCCAGTCGATGCTGGGCCAGTCGGTCAATGCGCGCGCCCGCGCGGGCATCGGCCTTGTTCCCCAGGGACGTGAGATTTTCGCGAACCTGACGGTCGAGGAAAACCTGCAGGTCGGCATCGCCGGGGCGGGCGGCGACATTGCCGGAACCGTGGCCGAGATGCTGGACCTGTTCCCCCGCCTGAAACGCCTGCTGGACCGCCGCGGCGGTGCGCTGTCAGGGGGCGAACAGCAATTGCTGGCCTTGGCGCGCTGTCTTTGCCGCAGGCCCAAGCTGATGTTGCTGGATGAACCGACCGAGGGGATCCAGCCCTCTATCAACGATGAAATATCCGAAACGTTGCAGGAACTGACCCGCAGGCAGGACATCACCATCGTTCTGGTGGAACAGAACCTCGATTTCATCACCGGGCTGGCCAGCCGTGTCTATGCGATTTCCAACGGCGTTCTGGACCGTCAGATCCCGCGCGAACAACTGACCGACAGCCGCGCCGTCAGCGAATTCATGGGCTTTGTAACCACCTGATCACCCCCCACGCGATCCCTGCCCCATCCGGTGCCCCACGGCACCGGGCTGGTCCCGCACACCCAACACCCCGGAGAAGAAAATGCCTGTCAGACTGCCCAATGATGACCAACTGAACCGCGTGGCCAAAGGGCTGGGCTTCAACCTGTCGCCCGATGACGTGGCCTCGTTCAAGGGGCTGATGGGGGGCTATGTCGATGCCTATAATCTGGTCGATCAGATGCCCGATTATCTGCCGCCGGTGACCTATCCCCGCACCCCCGGCAGTCAGCCCGCGCCTGCCGATAACCCCTTCAATGCGTGGTATGTGAAAACCACGATCAAGGGTGCCGATACGGGCAAGCTGGCGGGCAAGACCGTCGCTCTGAAAGACAACGTGATGCTGGCCGGCGTGCCCTTGATGAACGGGTCATCCACGCTTGAGGGGTATATCCCCAATGTCGATGCCACCATCGTGACGCGGCTTCTGGATGCGGGCGCGACCATTCTGGGCAAGGCGCATTGCGAATGTTTCTGCCTGTCGGGCGGCAGCCATACCGGCGCCAAAGGCCCGGTGCGCAACCCGCATGATCCGTCGCGTTCGGCCGGTGGGTCGTCGTCGGGGTCGGGCGTGCTGGTGGCCAATGGCGATGTCGATATGGCCATTGGCGGCGATCAGGGCGGGTCGATCCGGATGCCCGCCTCCTTCTGCGGCATCGTCGGCATGAAGCCAACGCATGGGCTGGTCCCCTATACCGGCATCGTCCCGATCGAGGTTTACGTCGATCACACCGGCCCGATGACCGCCAACGTTGCCGACAACGCCCTGATGCTAGAGGTGCTGGCCGGGCCCGACGGCTATGACAGCCGCCAGATGGGTTGCACCACCGCCGCCTATACGCAGGCGTTGGGCAAGCCGGTCAAGGGCATGAAGATCGCCATCGTCACCGAAGGCTTTCAACAGCCCGGCGCCGAAGAGGCCGTCAACACCAAGATCCGCGAAGCAGCCGACCGGCTGGCCGCGCTTGGCATCACCGTGGATGAGGTGTCGATCCCGATGCACCTGCAAGGTGCCGCCATCTGGAGTCCCATCGGCCTGCAAGGGCTGACCCAGACGATGATGCTTGGCGATGGCTACGGCACCAGCCGCCGCGATCTGTATGTCACCAGCTTCATGGACTTCCACCGCGCATGGCGCGACCGCGCGGACGAGCTGTCGGAAACGCTGAAACTGTCGATGCTGTTTGGCCAATATGCCGACGACATGCATGGCAAGCGGTTCTATGGCAAGGCGATCAACCTTAGCTATATGTTGCGCGCGGCCTATGACGCGGTGCTGGCCGATTACGACGCCATCATCATGCCGACGACGCCGATGACGGCACAGCCGATCCCCGAACCCGGCGCCCCGCGCGAAGAGATCGTCCAGCGCGGGTTCGAGATGATCACCAACACCTGCCCCTTTGACATCACCCATCATCCCGCGATCAGCCTGCCCTGTGGCAAGGTCGAAGGCCGTCCCGTCGGGCTGATGATGGTCGGCAAGATGTGGGATGAAACCACGCTTTATACCATTGCCGATGCGTTCGAAAAATCGGGCAACTGGCATGACTGGTGATCCACTGATGCTGGTATCGGTCCTTGGCCATGCCGGGGACCACGACTGGCATGACCGCCTGCACGCGATGGCCCATCAGGGCCGGGTCGAGGTGTTGTCGATCCCCGAAACCGATGCCGCGCGCAAACGGATGCGCGTGGTGTCGGACCGGGGCCGCGATTGCGCCATCGCCCTGCCCCGCGATCAGGCGCTGACCGATGGGGCGGTGCTGTATTGTGATGATGCGCTGGCCGTCATCGCGCGCGTCGATGGCGCGGCGCGCTTGCGGCTGATGCCTGCGACCATCGGCGATGCGCTGCGGCTTGGCCATTGGTGCGGCAACCTGCACTGGAAGGTGATCTTTGACGGGCAGGCGATGCTGGTCGTGCTGGAAGGTCCGGTGCAACGCTATCTTGACCGGCTGCACGATCTGCACGGGCTGGCGGATTTCACCGTCGATACGCCGCATGACACCTGACGCCCTGCCCCTGCTGCGGGCCATGCATCTGGCCGACAGCGCCTTCCCATCGGGGCTGTTCGCGTTTTCATGGGGGCTGGAAACTGCGCTGACCGAAGGTCACGCGGATCCGCGCGACCTGACCGGCTGGATCACGGCGGAACTGCACGGCCGCTGGCGTCCGTTCGACCGGGTGGCGCTTGCCGGGGGCTGGCGGCATCACGGGGCGGCGCTAGCCGATTGGGATGCACTTGTCGATGCCTCAATCCCGGCCGAGACGCAGCGCCAGCAATCGGTGCAGGCCGGTGCCGCGCTGGCGGCATCGGCGCGCCGGATGGGCGTTGCGCTGGACGGCGCACATGCCCCGGTGGCGCATGGCCGCTTTCTGCGGCTGTCGGGGCTGGACCTGCACGATGCGTTGGCGGTGTCGGCCATGGGCATGGCGCGGGGGCTGGCCTCGGCCGCGGTGCGGCTTGGCCGCGTGGGGGCCGTCGCGATCCAGCGCGATATGCTGGCGCTGCTGCCTGCCATCGCGGCGCTGACCGACCCGCCCGCGCCCGACGCCCTGCCCGCCAGCTTTGCCCCTTTGTCCGATATTGCGCTGATGCGGCCGCTGTCCGCGCGGCTGTTCGTGAACTGAAAGGACCGCCATGCACCTGACCCCCACCGAACTGGAACGGCTGACGATATTCACCGCCGCCGAACTTGCCCGCCGCTATCTGCGGCTTGGCATCCGGCTGGCCCATCCCGAAGCGGTGGCCTATCTGGCCGATGAATTGCTGACCGTCGCGCGGCAGGATTACCCCCATTCCCGCATCGTGGCCCATGCCGCGACCCTTCTGACGGCCCAGCAGGTGCAGCCAGGGGTGGCTCATCTGCTGAAGACATTCTCGGTCGAGGTGTCGATGGCCCAAGGCACGAAACTGGTCACTGTCTTTGACCCGATCCAGCCCGCGCCGGGTGATCCGATCCCCGGCGAGGTGATCCCGGATGACGGTGACATCACCCTGAATGCGGGGCGTGAACGCGTCACGGTGCAGGTGCTGAACACGGGCGACCGCACCATTCAGGTGCGCAGCCACGCGCATTTCTTCGAGGTGAACCGCGCCCTGCATTTCGACCGCCGCACCGCTTACGGAATGCGGCTGGACCGGCCATCGGGCGGCGGAATGCGCTTTGACCCCGGCATCGAAAAACAGGTGACGCTGGTGCCCTATGCGGGCGCGCGGCGCATCCACGGCTTTGCCGGGCTGGTGCAGGGACAGGCCGATGAGACGCGGGACGCAGCCATCGCGCGCGCCGCCGAAAGGGGATATCTATGAAAATCAGCCGACGCGATTACGCCGCCCTTTACGGGCCGACGACAGGCGACCGGGTGCGACTTGGCGACAGCAGCCTGCTGGCACGGGTCGA
>QIRE01000129.1_pt1 | contig 18315 bp, 15 predicted proteins | sample 2940141 | NCBI WGS metagenome assembly QIRE01 (sample SAMN09273532, study PRJNA473421) | Gut metagenome, whole genome shotgun sequencing project. | isolation source: gut tissue | host: Folsomia candida VU population | place: Netherlands: Amsterdam | collected 2016-03-06
TTCATAGACCAGACTCTACGACGAGGGTATGACAAAACCCCACGAACAGGTGTTCGAGTGACAGGAGAAAAGAAAGATGTTCAAGAGGTTTCCATTGTCCCGTCACCGGCGGAGTACCTGCTCCTCGCCGTAGCGATGTCCCGCGCCGTCGGGGACGTCGAGGGCGCCTAACAGATCCGTGCTCGCCTGCAGGAATGACACGATCGGCAGCCACGGCACGCTTCGACGCTCGGCCCCGACGATGTGCGTTCCCGCCGGAATCCGCGCGGGACGCCACAACAAGCTGGGGGACCACCGCGGCACCGGGTCGGTGGAGTTGGCGACGAGGACCCGACGATCTGCGCGTTCCGCGACGGTGTCGGCGGGCGCGCCGACCTCGATCGTTTCGGCAACATCGACGCCGTGACTCTGTGCCCACGCGCGCGCGGCGTCGGCTCCGACGGCCCCGAGGCTTTGCCCGTACAGCACCAGCCGTGGTCGACGCGACGGCTCGATGCGTCGTAGCTCATCGCCGATTCGGGAGACGACCGCGATGGCGCTGGTTCCGGCCGCCGACCGGTCGGTGAGGAATACCCGCCACGACGACATCGAGCTGTAGGGCATCGACAGGACCGGGACGTCGGAGCCGAACCGGTGACGGAAGCCGCTAACGGCCGCCTCGTCCACCCAGCCGGATCCGGTCGGCACCGCGACCACGACTGTCGGATACGACAGTCCACCACCGTCCACCCACCGCCGGACTAGGTTGTCCGCCTGGTGTGACACCGACGTTGCGCTCGGTGTTGGCCCGGCCGGCTGCGCGTTTGCCACCGTTGGCGTCAGATAGCCCACAATGACGGCGCCAATGAGCGCGAATGTCCATCCGACGACGCGGGCTAGCCCGACAATGGCCACGAACACGACTGCGGGTACCAGGCCGACTGCCGCGATCCACCCGGCGCCGACCCGCTCAACCCCGACGTCGGCGCGAATACCGTTCTGCCACAACGCGGCAGCGCCGACCATCGCGACGAATCCCGAGCAGCCAACCATCCCGACAATCCGTCGCGCCCTCACTGACCCGGGTCCGCGTCGCCGAGCGATCCACGTACCGATCAGCGCGCCCAGCCCAACGAGTGCGGCCACCACGACCGCGGCGTGAGTCGCAGTCCGCGGCAGCATGCCTGGATACAGACCAACCGCGGCTCCGATGAAAGCTCCGACTACTGCCGGTACCGACGGGGTACGAAAGGCTGATCTCATTTCAATCGCCTTCCCATCAGCGTCTCGGCTCCGCGGCGCCCGACGTCGGAGATGATCGCGCCGGATGATTCACCGGCGATCGGGGCCGCGTCGTACTGGCGCCAGGTGTTGAGTCCTAAGCCAAACCGGGCGACGCGGGCGGACGCGTCGCAGATGGGGTTGGTGCACGCCGCCGACATGCGTCGAATCAGCATTGAATCAAGGGAGAGTCGCGCCCACGAACCCAATGGCTGATCTTTCGCTTGCGCGTATCGGAGCAGGTCGTAGCCCAGATCATGGGTTCGGCACAGCGGTTCGAATCGGCTGGGCAGCGGAACTGGCGACGAGCACGACCCGGCTGGGTTGATCGGATAGTGGCCGTCGAGGACGGGCCGATAGCCCATCACGGAGGCGAAGTCGGTTGGCAACGCCCGCATCATCGACGCAGGATCGGATCCGACGAGCGCGCGGACCGCCGTCGTCGCCGATGGGTTTGGTGCCGCTAGGTTGGCAACGGGCTCCGGAGATTGCGCGGATGCGGGTGAATAGCCGACCGCAAAGAACGTTAAGGCAAGTCCAAACACGCCAAAGATGGCATGCGGCAATCTGTTTCGACGGAGAGTGGGATTCATGTACTCGACGCTAAGAGCGGAAGTCGCTGGCGCACATCGCGCGCGAGAGCCGATCCCCGACAGCGCTGATCACCCGGCAGTCGGAGCGAACCTCACCCGCGCGGGGGAGTCACATATGGCTCCGTGGAGTGACGACAACAGTGGGCTGCCCGCCTAACGTTGATCGCATGGGCATTCTCTCTCAACAACGACGACACCTGCGATCCGGTGCGCAACGACTCGCGCGCACCACCGCGCATTCAGTGTCGGAACTTCCGGCGATGCAAGAGCCGATTGTGCGCGATTATCTGTCGCGAGCGTCGAATGTGTTCTTCTTGGTGGCGGCCTTAATCATGTGGTCCATCGCCTGGCCGACGCTGCCGATGACCCATGATCTTCCCGCCTACCTCTATCCGTTCTTGTCCGCTCTCGCGGTGCTGCCGTTGGCGCTGGCCTGGGCCAACCCGATACTTGGGTGGGCGGTGTCGATGGGGACCGCGGTCGTCATGACGCTGTTCGTGCCGACGATCAACGGTTGGCCATGGTCGATTCAGGTCACCCATTTCATCGTGCTTCTGGTGCTGACCACGATGGCATGTATCCGCGGGCCAATCCAGCAGATCCCGCTGGTGTGGATCGGCACCATCGTCCTGCTGTGGTTCGCGGCACCCAGCGACCAGCGTGGTGGCTGGATCTTCGCAATCGGGTGCATCGCGGTGGTGTCCGCGTTATTGCGGGTGCTCTTCCGCTCCCGACGTCAGTTGGCGCAGCGAACCGAGGAAACCGAACTGGCGCAATCGAAGCAGGCGGTTCTGCAGGAACGTACCCGCATCGCCCGTGACCTTCACGACGTCGTGGCGCACCGGATGTCGACCGTTGTGGTGATGGCACAGACCGCCAAGTACCGCCTCGATGAAGAATTGACGCCCGCCACCGTCGCGGAGTTCGATGCGATCGCGGTTGCCGCTCGTGAGTCGCTCGATGAGGTTCGCCAGCTGCTTGGCGTTCTGCGGCTCGATAATGGTGCGCTCGCCGCACCGAATCCTGGTTTGGCTGACCTTGATTCGCTCATCTCGGCAACCCGTAGCGCCGGGGTCACCGTGACATTCACCGACGCAACCGACCATGAGCAGATCGGTGAGTCGTCGGCACTGGTGCTCTATCGAATCGTGCAGGAGTCGCTGGCGAATGCCACCCGGCACGCGCCCGGCGCCACGGTCACCGTCGCGCTGGTGCCGTCATCGGCCGAGTCGACGGTGCTGTCGGTGATCAACTCGGCACCGTCGAGTCCGGCGATCGACGCGGGCGGATCGGGGGTCGGCATTATCGGGATGACTGAACGAGCGAAAAGTGTTGGGGGACAGGTCAGCGCAACGCCGATCGCCGATGGTGGGTTCGCGGTGCACGCCGTGGTGCCGAATCGGCCGGCGAGTGCAGTCGCCACCCAGGTTGACGCCAAACAGGTTGACATCGAACAGGTTTCGTCACCACCGGCCATCGCCGACGGTTCAGCGGATCCCGACGCCGCCGCGTCGCGATAGACTGCGGCGGTGGCAATTTCGGTAGTCGTCGTCGACGACCAGGCGATGGTGCGCGCGGGGTTCTCCGCGCTTCTTGCCGCCAGTCCCGACATCTCGGTACTCGGTGACGCCGACGACGGTGTGAGTGCCGTCGAAGTGGTCCAACGCCTGCAACCCGACGTTGTGCTGATGGATGTGCGGATGCCGCGCAAAGATGGCCTGTGGGCCGCCGAACAGATCATTTCCGGCGGGTCGTCGACGAAAGTGTTGATGCTCACCACCTTTGACATCGATGACTACGTATACGAGGCACTGCGCATCGGGGCGTCGGGGTTCATGTTGAAAGACGCCCCAGCTGACGAGCTCACTCGCGCCGTGCGGGTGGTCGCGGCGGGTGAGGCGTTGTTGGCGCCGTCGATCACCAAGCGACTCATCGAAGAACTGACCGCGACCCGCCGCCGGCCGGCCCGCAGTCGCGCAGCGGACAATCTGACACCGCGTGAACGAGAGGTCCTCGACCTGGTGGCCGACGGAAAGTCGAATGGCGAGATCGCAGGCGAACTGTATGTCTCGGAACAGACCGTGAAGACGCATGTGTCAAGCGTTTTGGGCAAGCTTGGCCTGCGCGATCGTGCGCAGGCTGTCGTGTTCGCTTACGAGAACGGGTTGAAGTAGCGCGCGAGAATGCGGTGGCGGAACTACATTTGAAAATGTCGGGATCACAGGCGGGTCCGGCAATTCGCTACCGAAAGGTGATTCATGGCCAAGCGGCTCGGCATTCTCACATCCGGCGGCGACTGTCCTGGGCTCAACGCTGTCATTCGCGGTGCGGTCCTCAAGGGCGATTCGGTTTACGGCCAAGAATTCGTCGGGTTCCTTGACGGCTGGAAGGGCCTGGTCGAAGGCAACGCCATGCCGTTGGATCGACGCTCGGTTCGTGGCTTGTCCAACCAGGGCGGCACGATCCTCGGCACCAGTCGGGTCGGTCCGTATCGGGAGCCCGACGGTGGCGCGGAGAACATCAAACGGCGCATGAAGCAGCTCGGCATCGACGGGGTCATTGCCATCGGCGGCGAAGGAACGGCGAGTGCGGCAAAGCGTCTCTTTGAGGACGGGGTCAACATCGTTGGGGTTCCCAAGACCATCGACAACGACCTAGCCGCGACCGACTACACCTTTGGTTTTTCGACGGCGGTGGAGATCGCAACCGAGGCCATCGACCGGCTGCGCACAACCGGCAACTCCCACAAACGCTGCATGGTGTTGGAGGTGATGGGCCGTCACGCGGGATGGATCGCGCTGTTCTCGGGGATTGCGGGTGGCGCCCACGCGATCCTGATTCCCGAGCAACCGGAGACGCTCGATCAGATCTGCGAATGGGTGCGCAGTGTGGTGCACCGAGGTCGTGCGCCGATGGTCGTCGTTGCGGAGGGCTTCAAGTTCCCCGATATGGATGAGGCGCATTCGACGAAGGGCCTCGACGGCTTCAACCGCCCGCGACTGGGTGGTATCGCCGATGTCCTCGCCCCGCTGATCGAGGAAGAGACCGGAATCGAAACGCGCGCAACAGTTTTGGGGCATATTCAGCGAGGCGGCGCGCCGTCGGCGTTTGACCGAGTGCTCGCGACACGACTCGGCATGGCAGTCACCGACCTCATCGCGGACGAGGGGTGGGGGCAGATGGTGGCGCTACACGGTACGACCATCGCGCGCGTCGACTTTGCCGACGCACTGGCAAATCTGAAGACCGTTCCGGCCGAGAGTTACCAGGATTATCGACAACTCTTCGGGTGATCGTCGCGAACGCAACCGTCGAAGACGATCGTCGTATTACTGTTGCGGCAGTCACTGTGCGAGCAGTGGTTTCGAACGTCAGCATCACGGAAGGATCCGACGATGAGCGAGGGCGGCGCAGTATCGGAACAGCCATCGATCTTCGACGATGAAGAAGGCACCGGTCACGGCGTCGTTCGCATCGCCTCGGTGGCCGCGCTCGGCGGATTGCTCTTCGGCTATGACAGTGCGGTGATCAACGGCGCGGTCAAGTCGATTCAAGAGCGATTCAGCGTCGGAGACCTGGAACTGGGTTTCGCCGTCGCCTCGGCTTTGCTCGGCGCTGCGGCCGGCGCGATGCTGGCGGGACGTATCGCCGACCGGATCGGTCGACTCCGCGTGATGCAGATCGCCGCGGTCTTCTTCTTCATCAGTGCAATCGGCGCGGCCCTCGGTGACTTGGTCGTCGATCATCTGTGGACGCTGGTGTTCTTCCGCATTATCGGTGGCGTGGGTGTCGGTATCGCCTCGGTGATCGCGCCCGCCTACATCGCGGAAACGTCGCCCGCGCGGATACGTGGCAGGCTCGGTTCGTTGCAGCAGCTCGCGATCGTGCTCGGCATCTTCGCGTCGCTGCTGGTCGACTGGGCGCTCGCAAGTCTGGCTGGCGGCGCGAGCGAGGAACTGTGGTTCGGCTGGGAAGCCTGGCGATGGATGTTCCTGTCGATGGTGATTCCCGCCATCGTCTACGGCGTACTGGCGACGACGATCCCGGAGTCACCGCGCTATCTCATAGCGAAGCAACGGATTCCGGAAGCCCGAAAGATCCTCTCCAAGCTTCTTGGTGAGACGAACCTCGACATCAAGATCGACCGTATCCAGGCGTCGCTGGCCGGTGAACGCAAGTCGTCCTGGCGCGACCTGGTCCAACCCGCCGGCGGTCTATACCCAATCGTCTGGGTCGGCCTGCTCCTGTCCGTGTTCCAGCAGGCCGTTGGTATTAACGTCATCTTCTATTACTCGACGATCCTGTGGCAGGCCGTCGGATTTGAAGAGAGCCAGTCCAACGTGATCAGCGTATTTACGTCGATCGTGAACGTCGCGACAACGATCATCGCCATCGCACTGGTGGACCGTGTCGGGCGTAAGCCGCTGCTGCTCGTCGGTTCCGCCGGCATGGTGGTCACCCTGGGTGCGATGGCGATCTGTTTTGCTACCGCGACCGTCGTCGACGGGAAGCCGGAACTGTCCGGGGCGGCCGGACCGATCGCATTGGTCGCGGCCAATCTGTTCGTCGTGTTCTTCGGAATGAGCTGGGGCCCAATCGTTTGGGTGCTACTCGGCGAAATGTTCCCGAACCGCATCCGTGCGGCGGCATTGTCGTTCGCCGCCGCCGGACAGTGGGCGGCCAACTGGGCCATCACCGTGTCGTTCCCTGGACTGAAAAGCTTCAGCCTGGGATTCGCGTACGGCCTCTACACGCTATTCGCGCTCCTGAGTCTCTTCTTCGTCATGAAGTTCGTCAAAGAGACGAAGGGTATGACGCTGGAAGACATGGACACGCTCTCCGACGCCTAGGCGGCAACCTCCGGCTCGCGCGGAATGATGATCCACAGAACGATGTAGAGCAGGAACTGCGGTCCGGGCAGCAGCACCGACAGAATGAAGGCGATGCGCACAAGCGTCGCGTCCCAACCGAAGTAGTTGGCTATGCCGGCGCAGACGCCGCCTAGCCAGCTGCCGTGTCGGGCACGCTGTAGCTTGCGCGGTGCCTCAATGGGGACGTTGTTCGTCGCATTGGGGTCGATTGGGTCGGGGGTGGCGAACGCGTCGGCGGTCATGAAGACTCCTTCGTTGAAAGTCGCGCGAATTGTGAGTGGTCCGCGCTGTTGTCTTCGACCCTAGGATCACACCGCGGTGTCGTGCATCGGTGAAGTCCCCGAGTTGTCCCCCCAACATTGCCCGTTGATTGCGGCGGCAGCGTCGAAAAACCCGCACCTAACTTCCGTGTGGCGGTCCTTCGGCGACGTCGGGCACTAGTCGTGGCACAACTCGTACGTAGACGACCATGCCGACTACTTCGACGAGAGTCTGGGTGACTACAACCGCGGCTGCCAGTTCCAACCCGGCCGGTAGCGCTAGCGCCAGCGGCAGCACGACCAGCGAGTTGCGGGTGCCGCCGGAAAATACGATCGCGCGCCGCCCTTCGGTATCCAGCCCCGCCAGTTTGCCGATGGCGGCGCCGACTAACGCCATTGCGGTCAGGAACGCGAGGTAGACGGGCACCACCGCGAGAACCGAGGTCCAGTTGTCGTCGATGGTCGGTACCTGAGACGCGACCACCACACCGAGCACCAGCATCATCAGCGGCACCATCAACGTCGACACACCCGTGGTGAACCGGCCGCCGGAGCGTTGGTTGGCTGCCCACCACTGCGTGGCCCACGCCAGCGTCAGGGGGATGACGATCAGCACCACGAACGCTTCGACGAACGGGCCGACGTCGACGACGCTGGCTAGGTCCGACCCCATGAACAGCCACAGAAACATCGGCAGCATAAGCATTTGCAGCAACAACAGAACGGGAGTCGACGCCAGCAATCGGCGGCTGTCGCCTCCCGCCAATCCACTGAACACGATGACATAGTCGACACAGGGGCACAGCAACACCAGCAGCACCCCGATCCGCACCGCCTGATCGGCGGGCAACAACCAGAACACCGCCGCCACCACCAGCGGGGCAACAATGAAGTTGACGGCCACGATCGTGGTCATGAACCGTCCGTCGCGGACCGCAGCGAGAAACGACGAAGCCGGCACCTGCAGAAACGTCACGTACAGCAATAGCCCCAACGCCGGATTGATGACGTGTTCCAGCGCGGGTCCCGCACTGGGCGCGCCGAGGCCGATGAGCACTCCGGTCGAGATTGCCGCCAGATACAGTGGCACCTGAAACCGCTCCATACGTTCGGCCAGATTCGCCAAGGTCACCCTCTCCGCACACGATGGGTCAACAACCGGCCCGGCGTCGCTCCGCTCCGACCAGCCGTGGCCGGAATGTCCGGCTCTTCACCCTAGAGTGTTACGCACGTCGGTTCGCGCGCGCGAAAGGTGTCCCGACCCCGAGGCAACGCAGCCGTCGGAATAAACTGGCCACATGACCGCGGCAACCACTGACGCCTTGCTCGACTACGACGACGTGATCGCGTCCTTCGACCCCGTGCTGGGCATGGAAGTGCACGTAGAACTAGGTACCGCCACGAAGATGTTCTGCGGCTGCCCCACGGCGTTCGGTGCCGACCCCAACACTCAGGTGTGCCCGGTCTGCATCGGTCTGCCCGGGTCGCTACCGGTGGTGAACGCGAAGGCGATTGAGTCGGCGATCCGCATCGGTCTCGCGTTGAACTGTTCAATCCGGCCGTCATCGGTGTTCGCGCGGAAGAACTACTTCTACCCGGATCAGCCGAAGAACTACCAGATCAGTCAGTACGACGAACCGATCGCCTTCGACGGACACCTCGACGTTGTGTTGCCCGACGGCACGCCGTGGCGCGTCGAGATTGAGCGCGCGCACATGGAAGAGGACACCGGAAAGTCGTTGCACATCGGTGGCACCGGTCGTATCCACGGGGCAAGTCACTCGCTGCTCGACTACAACCGTGCCGGTGTGCCCCTCGTGGAAATCGTGACGCGTCCCATCGAGGGCACCGGTGAACGGGCGCCCGAAGTTGCCCGCGCATACGTGACCGCCCTGCGCGATCTTCTGAAGGCCCTCAACGTCTCCGACGTTCGCATGGATCAGGGCTCGCTGCGCTGCGACGCCAACGTGTCGCTGATGCCCAAGGACGCAACGGAATTCGGCACCCGCACCGAGACAAAGAACGTGAACTCGCTAAGGAGTGTCGAGGTGGCGGTGCACTACGAGATGCGTCGTCAGGGAGCAGTGCTGCGCGGCGGCGGGGAAGTGATCCAGGAGACCCGACACTTCGCCGAGGCCGGTGGCACCACATCGGCTGGGCGTCGTAAGGAGACTGCCGAGGACTACCGCTACTTCCCGGAGCCGGATCTTCCTCCGGTGCAACCGGATTCGGCGTGGGTCGAAGAACTGTCGAAGACGCTTCCGGAGCTGCCGTGGGTTCGTCGGGCGCGCATTCAGCAGGACTGGGGCGTTTCCGACGAGGTCATGCGTGACCTGGTGAACGTTGGCGCGATCGACCTCATCATCGAGACCGCTGAGGCTGGCGCCCCATCGGAGGCAGCGCGCAGTTGGTGGGTGTCTTTCCTTGCGCAGCAAGCCAATACGCGGAGCGTCGAGCTGGCAGATCTAGCCATCACGCCGACGCAGGTTGCCAAGGTGATTTCTCTCGTCGAGGACGGGAAACTCACCAACAAACTGGCGCAGCAGGTAATTGTCGGAGTGCTCGACGGCGAGGGTGAGCCTGAGCAGATCATCGCGGATCGTGGTCTGGAAGTGGTTCGCGACGACTCGGCGTTGCAGAAGGCAGTCGACGACGCGTTGGCCGCTAACCCCGACATCGCTGACAAAATCCGTTCGGGAAAGGTCGCCGCAGCCGGAAAGATTGTCGGTGACGTGATGAAAGCGACCCGCGGACAGGCGGATCCGGCTCGGGTGAAGGAACTGGTCCTCGCTAGCTGCGGGGCATAAGCCGCCCAGCGAACTAGCGACAGCCGCCCAGCGACTTAGCGGTTGTCTTCGCTCGGGGACTGCAGCGGCAGGGTGACGACTCGGTCGTCGGTGCTGACCGGTTTGCCGGATTCCCGGTTGACCGTCGCGATTTGCACCAATCCGTTAGCGACGGCCGACATCCGGCCGAGCGCACCGTACTGATCCTTCAGAATCACCGATGGTTTCTGCACGGTCGGCTTGTTCTGCGTCGGTTCGTTGATGCCTTCGATGCGCTTAGTTCGGGTCATCGACACATAGATGCTGTTATTGGTTGCCGCGCAGCCAGCGATCTGTGGTTTGTCGGGCCAGGTCCATAGGGGAGTCAACCCCGACTTTCCGACGATCGACAGTCGATCCTCGGCCGTTGTTTGGTCGGCCAGGTACAGCTTGTTGGTGGCGGCGCTGGGGCACAGCGACACGTTGGATCCCAGCCCCGACGCAAGTACCTTTGGTCGCGCGTTGCCGCCCGAGGTCAGCGATGTCACCGACAGCAGCTTTCCGCCAAGCGATGCCGGGTCGTCCGCGGCGGCCGGATTACCGGCGTTGCCCGTCGCGACAATCAGTTCCGTCGGCGAATTGAAGAACATCGCACCCATATTTCCGGTCGGTCCCTTGGGTATACCGACGAGAATGGGCTTCGGCGCATCGCCTGGCGCGATACGCACCACGCGATTGTCACTTGGCGTGCTGATCAGTGCGTACCAGAGTTGGTCCTGCGCATACGTTGGAGACTTGGCGAACGCGATCAGGCCGCCGTCGCCGGAGCCGTCGACCGGAAATGTCGCCAGCACTTTGTGTTCGCTGTAGCGCTTGGCACTTATGATCTTGCCAGTGGTTCGCTCCGCGACGACCGTGACGGCACCGTCCGCGTCCCCGGGCATGAGGTCGCCCGTCGACTCGAGGCAGGTGGTGATGACCGCGGGATTCGGGTCGACGCAGGGTCCGGGAGGCGGCGGCGACTGCTCGGTCTGCGGCGTCTGCTGCGGCGGCGTAGTTCGCTGCGCGGTCACCGGCGGCACAGTCGTGAACTTGCCGGCGTCGGCCTGGCGGTCCTGTTCGGAAAAGTTGGTGCAGGCGGTCAATATTGATATTGAGGCGACTACCGACACTGCGGCGATCCATAGACCGCCTCTCCGACCGCTGCGCATGCATTCCAGAGTAGGGGACGCGGAAAACGCGCGGCTGTTGCGACGCCCTGGGACGATGGCATTTCTCGGGCTCGCCCGATGAGCTGTGGGGCTTGCGACGACCTGTCGGACTAGAGTGACTACACGTGAGCAAGCGTAACGAGCCGTCGGAATCTAGCTCGGAGTCTGCGGAGAGTCCCTACGACGAGGTGACCGCCGCATTCACCGTGCCGCCGGGCATGCGCCGCGTCGACGATTTGGACGACATTGATCCCACCGAGTTGTCGACGACGCCGCTGGTGCTGCCGAATCGCAGCAAGCTCGAACGACGGCCCGAAGCAGCTCGATCAGCCGACGGTCTGGATGCTCCCGACGGCGCCCCGACGTCGCGGATCGCGAAACGCGCCGAATCGCGGACACCCACACCGATCACCGAACTTGGTGGCGAACCGCCGTTGCCGCTGACTACTCCGCTCGATAGTGAGGGTGTCACCGAGACGTTCGAGCCACCCGCGTCGTCGGCTCCAGCCACCCGCGCATTTATTGACGACGACGTCGACCCTCCGGTGACGGCACTCGATCGCGTGTCCGACATTGATGACCTTGAGGTCGCTCGCGCCCACGCGCGTCGCGGATCAACCGACGTCGGCCTGCTGGTGCTGCGCGTAGTCGTCGGGCTCATCGCGATGGCCCACGGTCTACAAAAGTTGTTCGGCTGGTGGAATGGCCCCGGCCTCAACGGTTTCGAGGACATGCTTCTGCACGCGGAGAACCCGGCTCTGGGGTTCGCGCCGCAGTCCGCCCATATTCTCGCGATCATCGGTGCCGCGACCGAGACGGGCGCCGGGCTGCTGCTGATCGTCGGGCTGTTCACTCCGTTGGCCGCCGCCGGATTCCTCGGCGTGATGATCCTCGCCACGACCTATCGCATCACCCTGGCGGGCGACTACTCGTTCTTCGCGCGCACCGGCGGCGTCGAGTACGAGTTGCTCCTCGTCGCCGCTGCCGCCGCAATCGTCCTGACCGGACCCGGCCGCCTATCCCTGGATTCGCGGTGGGGATGGTCTCGACGCCCACTGTGGGGTTCGATCGCGCTGCTGGTCGTCGGGATAGCCGGTGCGGTCGCAGTCTGGATCGTGTTCAACGGTGTAAATCCGCTGAACCCGCCGACCTAGCGCCTAGTCGACCTGACGGACCGCACCCTTGTCGGCGGAGGTTGCCAGCTTGGCGTACGCGCGCAGAGCGGTGGTGACCATACGGTCGCGATCACGCGGCTGCCACGGACGCTCCGATGCTTCCATCTTCGCGCGACGCTCAGCGAGCACGTCGTCGTCGACGAGCACCTTGAGCGCGCGGGTTTTGACGTCGATGAGGATTTCGTCGCCATTCTCGATCAGGCCGATAACGCCGCCAGCGGCCGCCTCGGGGGAGATGTGGCCAACTGACAGTCCCGACGAACCGCCGGAGAACCGGCCGTCGGTGATCAGGCCGCACTTTTTGCCCATGCCGGTGCCCTTCATGAAGGCGGTCGGGTGCAGCATTTCCTGCATGCCGGGGCCACCCGACGGGCCTTCGTAACGCACGACGAGGACCTCGCCGGCCTGGATGGTCTTCGACAAGATCACTTGGACCGCTTCTTCCTGCGACTCGACGACGCGCGCCGGACCCTGGAAGTGCCACAGATCTTCGTCGATACCGGCGGTCTTGAGGATCGCGCCGTCTTCGGCGAGGTTTCCCCGCAGAACGCACAGGCCACCTTCGACGGTGTACGCGTGGGCAAGGTCGCGGATGCAGCCGCCCTCGGCGTCGGTGTCGAGTGCGCTCCAGCGATTGGCCGTCGAGAACGGAGTCGTAGTGCGCACGCCACCCGGCGCCGCGTGGAACAGCTCCACCGCGGCGTCAATTGCCTTGCCGCCGCGGATATCCCAATCATCGAGGAACTGGGCGAGGGTGCCGCTATGGACCGTGGTCGTGGTGTCGTCGACGAGTCCCGCGCGGCGCAGTTCGCCCAGGATGGCCGGGATTCCGCCAGCGCGGTGGACGTCTTCCATGTGGTAGTCCGAGTTGGGGGCCACCTTTGACAGGCACGGCACCTTGCGACTGATGTCGTCGATGACCGACAAATCGAAGTCGGCGACTTCACCCTCTTGTGCCGCGGCGAGGATGTGCAGCACCGTGTTGGTGGAACCGCCCATCGCGACGTCGAGGGCCATCGCATTGCGGAAAGCGGTGGGCGAGGCCACATTTCGTGGCAGCACCGACGCATCGTCGTCGCGGTACCACCGGTTGGCCGCGTCGACGATGACGGTTCCGGCGCGCTCGAACAGAGCGTGGCGCGCTTCATGCGTTGCCAGCGTCGAGCCGTTGCCGGGCAGGGCCAGGCCGAGCGCCTCGGTGAGGCAGTTCATCGAATTGGCGGTGAACATGCCCGAACAGGAACCACAGGTCGGGCACGCGGAGCGTTCCACCTCGCTGAGTCCAGCTTCGTCGACGGCGTCGTTGGCCGATGCGGAGATGGCGGTGATGAGGTCCGTCGGGGCCTGCGCCACACCGTCGACGACGACGGCCTTGCCGGCTTCCATCGGTCCGCCGGAGACGAAGACCGTCGGGATGTTCAATCGCATCGCGGCGTTGAGCATGCCCGGGGTGATTTTGTCGCAGTTGGAGATGCAGACGAGGGCGTCGGCGGTGTGCGCGTTCACCATGTACTCGACCGAGTCGGCGATGATCTCGCGGCTGGGTAGCGAGTAGAGCATGCCGCCGTGTCCCATGGCGATGCCGTCATCGACGGCGATGGTGTGGAATTCGCGCGGAACGCCACCCGCGGCGCGGACCGCGTCGGCGACGATCTCGCCGACGTCCTTAAGGTGCACGTGACCAGGAACGAACTGGGTGTACGAGTTCGCGATTGCGACGATCGGCTTGCCGAAGTCGTCGTCGGTCATTCCGGTGGCGCGCCACAACGCGCGGGCACCAGCTGCTTCACGTCCAACGGTGGTGGTCCGTGACCTCAAGGTAGGCATGGGATTCCTCGTTAAATTGTTGCGCCCGCACGGGCTGATGCGGGCATTCTCGGGTGAATAAGTACAACGCGGTGGCGGCCTAAGATAATTCCGCTCCTACCGCTCCGCTCGCAGGGTCACCCGAGCGGGATGATTTCAGGCTACTCCGGCTCTCAGGCCAGATCGTCGACACCGTCGTACGGGTTTGGGATGCGACCGCGGCTCGCTAGCGACAGCAATGGCAGGTCGGCGAACCCGACGGCCGGGAGACGCACATAGCTGGCATCGGTGCGGACCGCGCGTACTGAACTCCACTTGGGGAACTGCAGGCCGTCCAGGTCGGTCCACGCGACGTCGGTGGTGCGGAAGGTGGAGACCGCTCGCAGGCCGTCGTCGGTGATGACGGTGCGCAGGCGTCGGATCCATAAGGCGACAACTACCGGTAGGAGCAGTACCCAACCGAAGTACACGAGGTTGGTGCCGGCGATGATCACCGCGACGATCGCAACCATCAAGACCGCGAAGTAGGCGACACCTGAAATCCGGATGGTGACGGGGAGGTCGATGGTGGTGTCGGAGGCGGTGTCTGCGTTTGGCACGGTTCCATTTGGCACGGGTCCATTGTGGCACCGTCGCCGCACCCACCAAAACCGCCCACGAGCGGGCAATCAGCGCCGCTATCCGGATTAAGGCCCGCAGGCGTGCGGTTTTGGGGTGAGTTGGGTCTCAGTATCTGAGACGGGTGTGTCAGCAGTTTGACTCAGCAACGTCGATCGACCTAACGTAAACCTCGTGATGAATGAAGGACTCCTCGTAGTAATCGGTCGGCGCGTCGCCTGACCGGTCACTTTCGTAGACCTCCTCCACGACGCGCCACCCTCGCACAGCTTCGCTGTCGGGGGTTTTTTCTTGTCCAGCAACGAGATGGGACACCACCGTGAGCGCACCCACTGTCGATAGCGACAATGCGACACCCGCGGCATCGAATGCCGCAGTAACCAACCGGGCGGTCGGCACGATCGGCCAGCACACCGTAGCGCCGGAGCGCGTTTCCGGTGCCAAGTCGGTAGTGCGTTCGCTCGAGGAACTCGGTGTCGAGGTTGTATTCGGTATTCCCGGCGGTGCGGTCCTTCCGGTGTACGACCCGCTACTCGACTCGCAGCGCGTGCGGCACGTCCTCGTTCGCCACGAGCAGGGCGCAGGCCACGCCGCGACCGGCTACGCGCAGGTCGCGGGTCGCGCGGGCGTCTGTATGGCGACGTCGGGTCCGGGCGCTACCAACCTGGTGACGCCGCTCGCCGACGCCCAGATGGATTCCGTTCCGATCGTGGCCATCACCGGCCAGGTCGGTCGTGGATTGATCGGCACCGACGCCTTTCAGGAAGCGGATATCTCTGGCATCACGATGCCGGTGACGAAGCACAACTTCCTGGTCTCGAACGCTGCGGATATCCCGCGCGTCATCGCGGAGGCGTTTTACATCGCCGAGAGTGGACGTCCCGGTGCTGTGCTCGTCGACATCCCGAAAGACGTTCTGCAGAGCCAGACGACGTTCTCGTGGCCGCCGCAGCTCGACCTGCCCGGCTACCGTCCGGTCACCAAGCCGCACGGCAAGCAGGTGCGCGAAGCGGTGCGCCTGATCAACGCCGCAGCGTCGCCGGTGCTCTACGTCGGTGGCGGTGTGATCAAGGCTGACGCATCGGCCGAGCTTCTCGAGCTGGCCGAACTGACCGGCATCCCGGTCGTGACCACGCTCATGGCACGCGGCGCATTCCCCGACAGCCACACCCTGCACATGGGTATGCCGGGCATGCACGGCGCCGTCGGTGCCGTGGCGGCCCTGCAGCGGTCGGATCTGCTGATCACCCTCGGTGCTCGCTTCGACGACCGTGTCACCGGTCAGCTGTCGTCGTTCGCGCCGGGTGCCAAGGTCATCCATGCCGACATCGATCCCGCCGAGATCGGCAAGAACCGCGACGTCGACGTGCCAATCGTCGGTGACTGCAAGGCAGTCATCACCGACCTTGTCGAGGCGATCCGCAGCGATCGCGCTACTGGCAGCGAGGGCCAGGACCTCACGCAGTGGTGGTCCTACCTGGACGGAATCCGCACGACCTACCCGCTGAGCTACGACGAGCAGTCCGACGGTTCATTGTCGCCGGAGTTCGTCATCGAGCAGCTGGGTAAGGCCGCCGGACCCGACGCCGTCTATTGCGCGGGCGTCGGGCAGCACCAGATGTGGGCCGCCCAGTTCATCTCCTACGAGAAGCCACGGACCTGGCTCAACTCGGGTGGACTTGGAACCATGGGCTACTCGGTTCCCGCCGCAATGGGCGCCAAGATGGCCTCGCCCGACACCGAGGTGTGGGCCATCGACGGCGACGGTTGCTTCCAGATGACCAACCAGGAGCTGGCGACCTGCGCGATTGAGGGCATCCCGATCAAGGTCGCCCTGATCAACAACGGCAACCTGGGCATGGTTCGCCAGTGGCAGACGTTGTTCTACGACCAGCGGTACTCCAGCACCGACCTTGCGACGCACTCCCGGATGATCCCGGACTTCGTGAAACTGTCGGAGGCGCTGGGTTGCGCGTCGTTCCGCGTCGAACGGGCGGAAGACGTCGCGCCGACGATCGCGAAGGCCCGCGAGATCAACGACCGCCCGGTGGTCATCGACTTCATCGTGGGCGCCGACGCTCAGGTGTGGCCGATGGTCGCCGCCGGTACCGGCAACGACGAGATCATGGCCGCGCGCGACATTCGCCCGCTCTTCGACGATGATGAGGCGGCCGACGAGCCGGCCGTCATTCATGAGGCGATGGGCCAGACAACTGGTTCGTCGAGCGACGCGAAATCTAACAAGGAGAACGACCGGTGACCACACATACCCTGTCCGTGCTGGTCGAGGACCGTCCAGGTGTACTCGCACGTGTCTCGGCGCTCTTCTCACGTCGCGGCTTCAATATCAGCTCTCTTGCGGTGGGACCCACCGAACTCAAGGGCTTGTCGCGGATGACCATCATGGTCACCGTCGACGACTTTCCGCTCGAGCAGGTGACCAAGCAGCTCAACAAGCTGATCAACGTCATCAAGATCGTCGAGCAGGATCCGACCAACTCGGTGTCCCGCGAATTGATGATGGTCAAGGTGCGTGCCGATGCGTCGGTGCGCAGCGAAGTTATCGAGGTCGTTAATCTATTTCGGGCAAAGGTCATCGACGTCAGTACCGAGTCGTTGACTATCGAGGCCACCGGGACCAGCGAGAAACTTGAGGCACTCCTCAAGATGCTCGACCCCTACGGCATTCGGGAGATCGCGCAATCGGGTGCGGTCACGCTGGGCCGCGGCCCACGAAGCATTTCGTCGAATCGCTGACCTGCAACGTTGCGGTCGGGGATCCAAACGAACAACTACATCAAGAAGAAGATCTGAAGGGAAACAACTGTGGCAGTCGAGATGTTTTACGACGACGATGCCGATCTGTCGATCATTGGAGGCCGTAAGGTCGCTGTGATCGGTTACGGCAGCCAGGGACACGCACACTCGCTGTCGCTTCGCGACTCGGGCGTCGACGTCGCCATCGGCCTGCGCGAGGGAAGTGCCTCGCGAGACAAGGCCCAGGAGCAGGGCCTCAAGGTCATGACGGCAGCCGAGGCGGCCGCCTGGGCCGACGTCATCATGGTGCTCGCCCCCGACACCAGCCAGGCGAAGATCTTCACCGAGGACATTGAGCCGAACCTCAAAGACGGCGACGCGCTATTCTTCGGCCATGGCCTGAACATCCACTTCGAGCTGATCAAGGCTCCCGCGAACGTGACCGTTGCGATGGTCGCGCCGAAGGGCCCCGGCCACCTCGTGCGTCGTCAGTTCGTCGACGGCAAGGGCGTTCCCTGCCTGATCGCCGTCGACCAGGACCCGAAGGGTGAGGGTCAGGCCCTCGCGCTGAGCTACGCCAGCGCCATCGGTGGTGGCCGCGCCGGCATCATCAAGACCACGTTCAAGGAAGAGACCGAGACCGACCTCTTCGGCGAGCAGGCTGTGCTCTGCGGCGGCACCGAGGAACTGGTCAAGACCGGTTTCGAGGTTATGGTCGAAGCTGGTTACGCACCCGAGATGGCGTACTTCGAGGTGCTGCACGAGCTGAAGCTCATCGTCGACCTCATGTACGAGGGTGGTATTGCCCGGATGAACTACTCGGTGTCGGACACCGCCGAATTCGGTGGCTACCTGTCGGGGCCGCGCGTCATCGACGCCGACACCAAGGAGCGCATGAAGGCAATCCTGACCGACATCCAGGACGGCACCTTCGTCAAGCGCCTCGTCGCCAACGTCGAGGGTGGCAACAAGGAGCTCGAGGGTCTACGCAAGGAGATC
>QIRE01000130.1_pt1 | contig 18304 bp, 28 predicted proteins | sample 2940141 | NCBI WGS metagenome assembly QIRE01 (sample SAMN09273532, study PRJNA473421) | Gut metagenome, whole genome shotgun sequencing project. | isolation source: gut tissue | host: Folsomia candida VU population | place: Netherlands: Amsterdam | collected 2016-03-06
AAGATCATCAAGTGATGGGGCTGGCGGGCTAACCCCCGCCACGCAGAACAACCGAAAACCCGTCCCGAAAGGGGCGGGTTTTTGCGTGGGGGGCCGCGACGTGTTTTGACCTGATGGTGCTTGACGCATCCGCACAATTCCTTCATACGGCCCCATCGCCGCCGATCATCAGATTCGGCTGCTTTGCGCGTGGCCGCCGGAAACCGGGCGGCCTGCACTTTTTTATACGGTTCGATGCTGGCGCTGCATGGTGTGTCGTCAGCCTCTCAACTGGAACTCCCCGCTAAAGGGATGACTATGCAAAGTCAGAATATCCGCATCCGGCTGAAGGCTTTCGATTACCGCGTGCTGGAAGCCAGCACCCAGGAAATCGTCAACACCGCCAAGCGCACCGGTGCGACTGTTCGCGGCCCGATTCCGCTGCCGAACAAGATCGAGAAATTCACCGTTCTTCGTGGCCCGCATATCGACAAGAAATCGCGCGACCAGTGGGAAATCCGCACCCACAAGCGTCTGCTCGACATCGTCGATCCGACCCCGCAGACCGTTGACGCCCTGATGAAGCTCGACCTCGCCGCTGGCGTGGATGTCGAGATCAAGGTGTAAGGAGGGGATGATGCTGCGTACTGGTATTATCGCCAAGAAACTGGGCATGACCCGTCTGTTTCTTGAAGACGGTCGTCAGGTTCCGGTGACCGTTCTGCAACTGGACAGCCTTCAGGTTGTCGATCAGCGCACCGCCGCGCGTGACGGTTATACCGCCGTTCAGCTGGGCGCAGGCGTTGCCAAAGCCAAGCGCACGACCGCTGCAATGCGCGGTCACTTTGCCAAGGCCTCGGTCGCACCCAAGCGCAAGATCGCGGAATTCCGCGTTGCCGAAGAAAACCTGATCAATGTCGGTGAGGAAATCACGGCTGACCACTATTTCGCAGGTCAGTTTGTGGACATCGCCGGTATCTCGATCGGTAAAGGCTTTGCGGGCGCGATGAAGCGTCACAACTTTGGTGGTCTGCGCGCATCGCATGGTGTGTCGGTCAGCCACCGTTCGCATGGTTCGACCGGCCAGTGCCAAGACCCCGGTAAGGTCTTCAAAGGCAAGAAAATGGCGGGTCATCTGGGTGCCGTTCGCGTCACCACGCAGAACCTGCAAGTCGTGCGCACCGATGCTGACCGCGGCCTGATCATGGTCAAGGGTTCGGTTCCGGGTTCCAAAGGTGGCTGGGTCACCGTCAAGGACGCCGTGAAAAAAGCGACGCCCGAAAACGTGATCTACCCGGCAGCCCTGAAGTCCGCCGCCGAGGAGGCCAAGCGTCTGGCCGAAGCTGCCGCCGCCGAAGCTGCTGCTGCTGAAGAAGCCGCACGCGAAGCTGCTGCTGCCGAAGCTGCTGCTGCCGAAGAAGCTGCGCTGAAAGAGGCGGAAGCCTCGATCGCGGCCGACAAGGCTGCTGACGGCGACGCTGCTGCGCCCGAAGGAGACAAAGAATGAAACTCGATGTGATCAAGCTGGACACCGGCAAAGCCGGGTCGATCGAGCTGGCCGACGAGATCTTCGGGCTGGAGCCGCGCGGCGACATCCTGCAGCGCGTCGTTCGGTGGCAGCGCGCCAAGGCGCAGCAGGGCACCCACTCGGTGCTGGGCAAGTCGGACGTCAGCTACTCGACCAAGAAGATCTATCGCCAGAAAGGCACCGGCGGCGCACGCCACGGTTCCCGCAAGGCGCCGACCTTCCGTCACGGTGGCGTCTACAAAGGCCCGACCCCGCGTTCGCACGCCTTCGATCTGCCGAAGAAAGTGCGCGCACTTGGTCTGCGCCACGCCCTGTCCGCAAAAGCAACCGCAGGTGAGCTGGTCATCATCGAGGATCTGAACCTCGCCGATGCCAAAACCTCGGCCGTCGCCAAAGCCGTCAAAGAAAACGGCTGGAAGCGCGTGCTGATCATCGACGGTGCTGACGTGAACGAGGGCTTTGCCCGTGCCGCCCGTAACCTTGAAGGCGTGGATATCCTGCCGTCGATGGGCGCGAACGTCTATGACATCCTGAAGCGTGACACCCTGGTGATCACCAAGGCAGGTGTCGAAGCTCTGGAGGCTCGCCTGAAATGAGCGCGAAAGCAGAACATTACGACGTGATCGTCAAGCCGATCATCACCGAGAAAGCCACCATGACGTCCGAAAACAACGGCGTCGTGTTTCAGGTGACCAAGGATTCGACCAAACCGCAGATCAAGCAAGCGGTCGAAGCCCTGTTCGGCGTCAAGGTGAAGGCGGTCAACACCACCATCACCAAAGGCAAGACGAAACGCTTCAAGGGCCAGCTTGGCCGTCGCAGCGACGTCAAGAAAGCCTATGTTACCCTGGAAGCGGGTAACGCTATCGACGTGTCCACCGGACTCTGATAGCAGATCGCGAATCTTTGGCCCCGGTTCGTTCCGGGGCCGTTGGTTGTTGGACGAAACGGACCCTACAGGTCCAAAGCAACGGAAGACAGAAAGATGGCATTGAAGTCGTATAAACCGACGACGCCTGGCCAGCGTGGGCTGGTTCTGATCGACCGTTCGGAGCTTTGGAAAGGTCGCCCGGTCAAATCTCTTACTGAAGGTTTGACCAAGAACGGCGGTCGGAACAACACCGGACGGATCACCATGCGCCGCCAAGGCGGCGGGGCAAAGCGCCTGTATCGCATCGTCGATTTCAAGCGTAACAAATTCGACATGGTCGCGATTGTCGAACGGATCGAATACGATCCCAACCGCACCGCGTTCATTGCGCTGGTCAACTATGAAGACGGTGAGCGCGCCTATATCCTGGCGCCGCAGCGTCTGGCCGTGGGTGACAAGGTCATCGCTGGCGCCAAGGTTGACGTGAAGCCGGGCAACGCCATGCCCTTCAGCGGGATGCCGATCGGCACGATCGTCCACAACGTCGAGCTGAAGCCCGGCAAAGGTGGTCAGATCGCACGTTCGGCTGGCACCTATGCCCAGTTCGTCGGTCGCGACGGCGGCTATGCCCAGATCCGCCTGTCCTCGGGCGAGCTGCGTCTGGTCCGTCAGGAATGCATGGCCACCATCGGTGCCGTGTCGAACGCTGACCATTCGAACCAGAACCTCGGTAAAGCCGGCCGCAACCGCCACAAGGGCATCCGCCCGAGTGTTCGCGGTGTTGCGATGAACCCGATCGACCACCCGCATGGTGGTGGTGAAGGTCGGACTTCGGGTGGCCGCACGCCGGTCACGCCTTGGGGTAAAGACACCAAGGGCAAGAAGACCCGCAGCAACAAGGCGACCGACAAGTATATCTTGCGTTCGCGTCACGCGAAAAAGAAGGGCCGCTGATCCATGGCACGTTCTATTTGGAAGGGTCCCTTTGTTGACGCCTATGTGCTCAAGAAAGCGGAAAAGGCCCGTGACTCGGGGAAATCCGATGTCATCAAGATCTGGTCGCGTCGCTCGACCATCCTGCCGCAGTTTGTTGGCCTGACGTTCGGCGTCTATAACGGTCAGAAGCATATCCCCGTTGCCGTCACCGAAGAAATGATCGGTCAGAAATTCGGTGAATACTCGCCGACCCGGACCTATTACGGTCACGCGGCGGACAAGAAAGCCAAGAGGAAGTAATCGTCATGGGTAAGGAAAACAATCCGCGCCGCGTGGCGGAGAACGAGGCTTTCGCGAAAACGAAAATGCTTCGCGTGTCGCCGCAGAAACTGAACCTCGTCGCGCAACTGATCCGCGGCAAGAAGGTCGACAAGGCGCTGAGCGACCTGACCTTCTCGCACAAGCGCATCGCCGGTGACGTGAAGAAGTGCCTGCAGTCGGCAATTGCGAACGCTGAAAACAACCACAACCTCGATGTCGATAACCTGATCGTCGCCGAGGCATGGGTTGGCAAGAACCTGGTGATGAAGCGTGGCCGTCCGCGGGCGCGTGGCCGTTATGGCAAGATCATGAAGCCGTTTTCGGAAATCACCATCAAGGTGCGCCAAGTCGAGGAGCAAGCGTAATGGGTCAGAAGGTCAATCCGATCGGTATGCGCCTCCAGGTCAACCGCACTTGGGACAGCCGCTGGTACGCCGACGACAAAGATTATGGCAATCTGCTTCTTGAAGACCTGAAAATCCGGGACTTCATCAAGAAAGAGGCCAAGCAGGCCGGCATCAGCCGCGTCATCATCGAACGTCCGCACAAGAAATGCCGCGTGACGATCCATGCTGCGCGTCCGGGTGTGATCATCGGCAAAAAAGGCGCCGATATCGAAGTTCTGCGCAGCAAGCTGGGCAACTTTACCAAAAGCGACGTGAACCTGAACATCGTCGAAGTCCGCAAGCCGGAAGTCGATGCGGCCCTGGTCGCAGAGTCGATTGCCCAACAGCTTGAGCGTCGTGTCTCGTTCCGCCGTGCCATGAAGCGCTCGGTTCAGAACGCGATGCGCATGGGTGCGCTTGGCATCCGTGTGAACGTGGCAGGCCGTCTTGGCGGTGCAGAGATTGCACGGACCGAGTGGTATCGCGAAGGTCGTGTGCCCCTGCACACCCTGCGCGCCGACATCGACTATTCGCTGGCAGAGGCCATGACCCCCTATGGGATCATCGGCATCAAGGTGTGGATTTTCAAAGGCGAGATCATGGAACATGATCCCCAAGCCCGCGATCGCCGCGCTGCCGAAGCTCAGGAAGGTCCGGCCCCCCGTGGCCCGCGCCGCGACCGCGACGCCCGGTAAGGAGACTGAACTATGCTGCAACCTAAACGGACTAAGTTCCGCAAACAGCACAAAGGCCGGATTCACGGCGAAGCCAAAGGCGGCTTCAACCTGAACTTTGGCTCTTTCGCTCTGAAAGCAACCGAGCCGGAGCGTGTGACCGCGCGCCAGATCGAGGCGGCACGCCGCGCGATCACGCGTCACATGAAGCGTCAAGGCCGTGTCTGGATCCGTATTTTCCCGGATCTGCCCGTCTCGTCCAAACCGACCGAGGTTCGGATGGGTAAAGGTAAAGGCGCGATCGACTTTTGGGCCGCCCGCGTTCATCCGGGCCGGATCATGTTCGAAATCGACGGCGTGTCCGACGAAATCGCGCGTGAAGCTCTGCGCCTTGGCGCGAACAAGCTGCCGGTCCTGACCCGCATTGTCCAGCGCGAAGACTGGTAATCCAGGGGCGCCACGGCGCTTCTGACAACCTTGACCCCGCCGCACCCGTGGCGGGGTTTTCCTTTTCCGGGGAATCCGGGGCAAAGGGCTTGCATGACGGCAGTTCTGCCTGTATGGGCAGGCCTTCATTACCAAACTCCACCGGGAATCAGGGTGGCCCTGCGTGCAGGGGCTCTCCGGTGATGTTGAAAGGAAGACGCGCATGAGCGCCAATGATTTTACGTCGAAGACGCCTGACCAGCTGAAAGATCAGCTTGTCGCGCTGAAGAAGGAAGCGTTCAACCTGCGCTTCCAGCAGGCCACCGGCCAGCTTGAGAACACCGCCCGGATGCGCGCTGTGCGCCGCGACGTGGCACGTGTGAAGACCATCTTGAACCAGAAAGCGGCAGCTGCCGCGGCCTCGAACTAAGGAGCCCGGCCCATGCCCAAACGCATTCTGCAAGGCCGCGTCACCAGCGACAAAAACGAACAGACCATCACTGTTCTGGTCGAGCGCCGCTTCAAGCACCCCGTTCTGCACAAGATCGTTCGTTCGTCCAAGAAATACCGGGCGCATGATGCAAACAACCAGTTCAAGATCGGTGACGCCGTTCGCATCGTCGAATGCGCGCCGATCTCGAAAACGAAACGCTGGACTGTCCTGACGGACGAAGCTGCTTCGGCATAAGTCCATCATCACAGATCAGAAATGATCGAAACCCTGGGGCCGCAAGGTGCGGTCCCCAAAGGTCGGGAGAAACCAAATGATCCAGATGCAGACCAATCTGGATGTTGCTGATAACTCCGGCGCTCGCCGAGTTCAGTGCATCAAGGTCCTGGGTGGTTCGCACCGTCGCTATGCGTCGGTGGGCGACATCATTGTCGTGTCCGTCAAGGAAGCCATCCCGCGGGGCCGGGTCAAGAAAGGCGATGTCCGCAAGGCCGTTGTCGTCCGCACCGCGAAAGAAGTGAAACGTGAAGACGGAACCTCGATCCGCTTCGACCGTAACGCCGCCGTCATCCTGAACAACCAGGGCGAACCGGTCGGCACCCGTATCTTCGGGCCGGTCGTGCGCGAGCTGCGTGCCAAGAACTTCATGAAGATCATCTCGCTTGCGCCGGAGGTGCTGTAATGGCTGCCAAGCTGAAAAAAGGCGACAAGGTCGTCGTCCTTGCCGGTAAGGACAAGGGCAAGCAGGGCGAAATCACGGCCGTGTTCCCGAAAGAGAACAAAGCCGTCGTTGACGGTGTGAACATCGCGATCCGTCACCAGCGTCAGACCCAGACCAATCCCGGTGGCCGCGTGCCGAAAGCCGTGCCGATTGATCTGTCGAACCTGTCGCTCTTGGACAAGAACGGCAAAGCGACCCGCGTCGGCTTCCGTGAGGAAGATGGCAAGAAGGTCCGTTTCGCCAAGACCACCGGAGACGTGATCTGATGCTGGACGCAACCAAATACACCCCGCGCCTGAAAGGCGTCTATCGCGAGTCGATCCGTGCCGCCTTGAAAGAGGAATTCGGCTACAAGAACGACATGCAGATCCCGCGTCTGGACAAGATCGTCCTGAACATGGGTATCGGCGAAGCCGTGAAAGACACCAAGAAGGTCAAGCAGGGCGCAGAAGAGCTGTCGCTGATCGCTGGCCAGAAAGCTGTCATCACCAAGGCGAAAACCTCGATTGCAGGTTTCCGCGTTCGTGAAGAAATGCCCCTGGGCGCCAAAGTGACGCTGCGCGGCGACCGTATGTACGAATTCCTGGACCGCCTGATCAACGTCGCGCTGCCGCGCGTCCGCGACTTTCGTGGCGTCAAGGGCACCTCGTTCGACGGTCGTGGCAACTACGCCATGGGCCTGAAAGAACACATCGTGTTCCCGGAAATCAACTTCGACAAGGTCGACGAAGTTCTGGGGATGGACATCATCATCTGCACCACGGCGCCGACCGACGCCGAAGCGAAAGCGCTGTTGAAGCATTTCAACATGCCCTTCAACAGCTGATCGCGGAGGTAAAAGATATGGCTAAGAAATCCATGGTCGAGCGCGAGAAAAAGCGCGAACGTCTGGTTGCGAAATTCGCCTCCAAGCGGGCTTCTCTGAAAGAAGTCATCAACGATCAGTCCCTGCCGATGGAAGAGCGGTTCAAGGCTTCGCTGAAGCTGGCCGAACTGCCGCGCAATTCATCGGAAACACGCCTGCACAACCGGTGCCAACTGACCGGTCGTCCGCATGCGTATTACCGCAAACTGAAACTGTCGCGGATCATGCTGCGTGAGCTTGGCTCACACGGTCAGATCCCCGGCTTGGTCAAGTCCAGCTGGTAAGGGGGCGAAAATGAACATGAACGATCCTCTCGGCGATATGCTGACCCGCATCCGCAATGCGCAGATGCGCGGCAAATCGACCGTGCGCACCCCGTCGTCCAAGCTGCGCGCTTGGGTTCTGGACGTGCTGAAAGCCGAAGGTTACATCCGCGGCTATGAAGAAGTGACGACCGAAACCGGCCATACCGAGCTGGAAATCGGTCTGAAGTATCACGACGGCGCTCCGGTTATCCGGGAACTGTCGCGCGTATCAAAACCTGGCCGCCGCGTTTACACCGGTGCCAAGGAAATCCCGCAGGTCCGTCAGGGTCTGGGCGTTTCGATCGTGTCGACCCCGAAAGGCGTCATGTCGGATGCAGCGGCTCGCAGTGCCAATGTTGGCGGCGAAGTCCTCTGCACCGTGTTCTAAGGAGGGCAGCAGATGTCTCGGATTGGTAAAAAGCCGGTCGCTCTGCCTTCGGGTGTGACGGCCGAAATCAAAGGTCAGACCATTGAAGTGAAGGGGCCGAAAGGCACCCGCAGCTTCACGGCCACGGATGACGTGGATCTGGCGCTGGAAGAAGGTTCGGTAACGGTCAAGCCGCGCGGTTCTTCGAAACGTGCGCGTCAGCAGTGGGGCATGACCCGCTCGATGGTCGAGAACCTGACCGTCGGCGTGTCGACTGGCTTCAAGAAAGAGCTTGAGATTCAGGGTGTTGGTTATCGCGCCAACATGCAGGGCAATGTCCTGAAACTGGCCTTGGGCTATTCGCATGACGTGAACTTCGAAGTGCCGGAAGGCGTGACGATCACCTCGCCGAAGCAGACCGAAATCGTTGTGGAAGGCATTGACCAACAGCTGGTTGGTCAGGTCGCCGCGAACATCCGCGAGTGGCGCAAGCCCGAGCCGTACAAAGGCAAGGGCATCCGCTACAAGGGCGAGTTCGTCTTCCGCAAGGAAGGCAAGAAGAAGTAAGGGGCGCATGAAATGGCACTGAAAAAGCTAGAGCTGTTCCAGAAGCGTCGCTTGCGCGTTCGGAACAAATTGCGGGCAATGTCCAACGGCCGTCCGCGGCTGTCTGTTCACCGTTCGTCGAAGAACATCTCGGTTCAGATCATTGACGATCTGAACGGCGTGACGCTGGCTTCGGCCAGCACGCTGGAGAAGGACTTTGGTCTGGTCGGCAAGAACAACGTCGAGGCTGCGGCCAAAATCGGCGCTGCGATTGCTGAGCGTGCGAAGGCTGCTGGCGTGGAAGAAGTTGTCTTCGACCGCGGCGGCTTCATCTTCCACGGTAAGGTCAAGGCCTTGGCCGAGGCAGCCCGCGAAGGCGGTCTGAAATTCTGATCCTGTGGGTGGCGCGGTCTGAACGGGGCGCGCCATTCCCGATGATCCGGGGGCATTGCGCCCACCTGGATTGAGTATAACGGCGCGCTTGGCGCCAGCTTGAAGGAATGCCTTATGGCAGAACGTGATAACCGCCGGGGTGGCCGCCGCGAAGAGCGCGAGGAAAACCCGGAATTCCAGGATCGTCTGGTTGCGATCAACCGCGTGTCGAAAACCGTCAAGGGTGGTAAGCGCTTTGGCTTTGCCGCTCTGGTTGTTGTTGGCGATCAGCGCGGTCGTGTTGGCTTTGGCAAAGGTAAAGCCAAAGAAGTGCCCGAAGCGATCCGTAAGGCAACCGAGCAGGCGAAACGTTCGCTGGTTCGCGTCCCGCTGCGTGATGGCCGCACCCTGCACCACGACATCGAAGGTCGTCATGGCGCCGGCAAGGTGATCATGCGCACCGCCGTTCCGGGGACCGGGATCATCGCCGGTGGTCCGATGCGCGCCGTGTTCGAGATGCTGGGCGTTCAGGACGTTGTTGCAAAGTCGCAAGGCTCGCAGAACCCCTACAACATGATTCGCGCCACGATTGATGGCCTGAAAAAGGAAGCCAGCCCCCGTTCGGTCGCGCAGCGTCGCGGCAAGAAGGTGGCTGACATCCTGCCGCAGGACAACAAGCCGGCTGCTGAAGCCGTCGAAGCGTAAGGAGCAGACGAATGGGAACTATCGTCGTCAAGCAGATCGGTTCGCCGATCCGTCGCCCCGCCATCCAGCGTGAGACCCTGAAGGGTCTGGGCCTGAACAAGATGAACCGCACCCGCGAACTGGAAGATACCCCGGCCGTGCGCGGCATGGTCGCCAAGATCTCGCATATGGTTGTGATCATCGAAGAAAAGAACTGATCCCAACGGATCACGTTACAGGAATGCCCCGGAGTGATCCGGGGCGTTTTCATTTGGGGGCAGGGCGAGCGCTATGCAAAAAGCGCGCCGAATGTCATCGGCGCGCGCGTTCCGGCAAGGTTGTGCGCCGGTCAGCCAGCCGCCATATAATCGCTGATGGCGGCGCGCACGCCCTGACTGCGGATCAGCGTCAAGCGGTCGGCAAAGGCGGTGCGGAACCGTGCGTTCTCGGCCAGCGGCCCGAACACCGTCTGATTGCCCAGAAACGCGAACGGATCGCTGCGCGAGGCCAGCGCGTATTCCCGCAGCGCGGCGTGGTTGTCGTCATTGGGGGCGAGGGCGTTTCCGGCCTCATCGGTGCCTTCGCAATAGCGGCACCAGAACGCGACCTCTTGGGCCAATCCATCGATACTGGCGTCATTCGGCAGCGCGTCGGTCAGCGTCGGCAGGATGAATTTTGGCTGCCGGTTCGACCCGTCCAGACACAGCCGCGGGATTGTGTCGCCGATTTCCGGATTGGCAAAGCGGCTGACGATCAGTTCCAGATAATCGGCATAGCTGACGCCCGGAATCGGATGCAGGGTCGGGATGATCTCGCGCACTTCCAGCGCGCGCAGCCATGCCTCTATCTGCGGATCGGCCATGGCGTCATGCACGAAGTGATGGCCAAGCAGCGCCGACGGATAGGCGATGGCCGCGTGGCCGCCATTCAGGATGCGCAGTTTCATCAGCTCATGCCGACCGACATCGGCCACGAATTCGGCGCCGACCTTTTCCAACGCGGGGCGGCCTTGGGGGAAGTTGTCCTCTAGCACCCATTGGCGGAACGGTTCGCACACCACCGGCGCGGCGTCGGCCACGCCAAAGCGGTCGCGCACCAGTGCCCGTTCCCGGTCAGAGGTGGCGGGCGTGATGCAATCCACCATCGAGTTCGGAAAGGCGATGCTGCCGCTGATCCAATTGGCCAAAGCCGGGTCGGACAGGCGGGCCAGACCGATCACGGTCTGCGCGCAGACATGGCCATTTTCGGGCAGGTTGTCGCAGGACATGATCGTGAACGGGGCGCTGCCCGCCGCCTTGCGCCGGCGCAGCGCGGCAAGGATCATACCGAACACGGTGACGGGGGCGTCGGGATTGGCGGCGTCGTGGACCATATCGGGATGGGCCGCGTCAAAGCCGTTCGTCTTGGCATCGACGTAATAGCCACCCTCGGTGATGGTCATCGACAGGATGCGGATCGCCGGATCGGTCATTGCGTCAATCACCGAAGCCGGGTCCACCGCGACGAAATCAATCATCGCCCCCGTCACCCGCGCGTTCAGCCCCTGCGGGTCCAGTTCGACCACCGTGGTCAGCCAATCCTGCGCGGCCAGCCGGTCGCGCATCGCGGCGTCGCCTGCCCGCACGCCCGCGCCGATCAGCGCCCAGTCAAGGCTTTCGCCGGTCTCAAACAGCTGATCCAGATACCAGCCCATATGCGCGCGGTGAAAATTGCCGACACCGACATGCAAGATACCGGGGGTCAGCGCGGCGCGGTCATAGCCGGGGCGGCTGACCGACGGGGGAAGTTCGCCAAGGCTGGACTGGCTAAGGGCGGTGGTCATGGGGGCACCTTTCGTCAAAAGAGGGCCGTTCCGTCGCGGGGGCGCGCGGCGCGGGAAGAGTTCATGAAGCGGGCGCGGCTTGTCCGGTCTGTGACCGACATGCCCCCAACGGCAGATCAGCCGATGCGGTCGCCGGCCTTGTCAAAACGGTGAATCTTATCCTCGACCGGGGTCAGCCAAACGGTGTCGCCGTGGCGCATATTGACCTCGCCATCGGCCCGAACGGTGATGGTGTTGGCAAGTCCGGTATCCTCGACATAGAAAAAGCTGTCGCTGCCCAGATGTTCGCTGACGCCGACGCGGCCCTTCCATGTGCCACCCTCGGCCGAGATGCGCAGATGTTCCGGGCGGACGCCGATCGTATGCGCGCCGTATTCCGCGGCGACCGCGCCGGTGAACTGGTTCATGCGCGGGCTGCCGATAAAGCCCGCGACAAAGGCGTTTTTCGGGCGCAGATACAGCTCCATCGGGGAACCGACCTGTTCGATCCGGCCAGCCTGCAAAACGACGATCTTGTCGGCCATGGTCATCGCTTCGACCTGATCATGGGTCACATAGATCATCGTGGTTTTCAGACGGTTGTGCAGCTCGCTGATTTCCAGCCGCATTCCGACCCGCAGCGCCGCGTCTAGGTTCGACAGCGGTTCATCGAACAGAAACGCCGAAGGCTCGCGCACGATGGCGCGACCGATGGCGACCCGCTGACGCTGGCCGCCCGACAATTGGCCGGGGCGGCGGTCCAGATAGTTGGTCAGGTTCAGCGCCTTGGCGGCGGCGTCGATGCGGCGGTTCTGTTCGTCCTGTGGCATTCCCGCCATCTTCATCGGAAAGGCGATGTTCTTGCGCACCGACATATGCGGGTAAAGCGCATAGCTTTGAAACACCATCGCCAGCCCGCGCTTGGCGGGCGATGCGTCGGTGGCATCCTTGCCGTCGATCAGAACCTTGCCGTCGCTGACATCCTCTAGCCCCGCGATCAGGCGCAGCAGGGTGGATTTGCCGCAGCCTGACGGCCCAACAAATACTACGAATTCGCCGTCATTGATGTCCAGATCCAGCGGCGGGATAACCTCGACTTCGCCGAAACGCTTGGCCACGCCTTCAAGGGTAATGCGTCCCATGGTGTTCTTCCTTATTTCACAGCGCCGAAGGTCAGGCCGCGGACAAGTTGTTTCTGGCTGAACCAGCCAAGGATCAGGATCGGCGCGATGGCCATGGTCGATGCCGCCGACAGTTTCGCCCAGAACAGGCCTTGCGGGCTGCTGAACGATGCGATGAAGGCCGACAGGGGCGCGGCGTTCGTGGTGGTCAGCTGGATCGTCCAGAACGCCTCGTTCCACGCCAGAATGATGTTCAGCAGCATCGTGGATGCGATGCCGGGAATGGCCATCGGCGTCAGCACATACAGGATTTCATCGCGCAAGCTGGCGCCGTCCATCCGCGCGGCTTCCAGAATTTCACCCGGGATTTCGCGGAAATAAGTATACAGCATCCAGATGACGATCGGCAGGTTGATCAGCATCAGCAGCACGGTCAGGCCGATGCGCGTGTCCATTAACCCGGTGCGCAGAAAGATCAGATAGATCGGCACCAGCACCGCGACGGCTGGCATCATCTTGGTCGACAGCATCCACATCAGGATGTCTTTCGTCCGTTTCGTCGGCGAGAATGCCATCGCCCAAGCCGCCGGGATCGCCACGATCAGTGCAAGGATCGTCGATCCGACAGCCAGGATGACCGAGTTCATGAACGGCCGGAAATAGTTGTTCTGCGACTGAACCGTTTCATAGCTTTGCAGCGTAAAGGACGGGATCAGGTCAAAACCGGCGATTGCCTCTTGTTCGGTCTTCAGGCTGGTGATGATCGTATAAAGGATCGGGAAAAAGATCAGCAGGGCCACGAACCATGCGGCGATGGTCCAGCCGATCTTGGCGTTCTTTGAAACTGCGCGTGCCATGTTTTCCCCCTAGTCCAGGTTCTTGCCGACGGCGCGCATCAGAAAGAACGCGACGAAGTTGGCCAGAATGACCGCGATGATGCCCCCTGCCGCAGCCCCGCCGATGTCAAAGTTCAGACGCGCGGCGCGATAGATCAGGAAGGTCAGGTTGGTGGATGCAAAGCCCGGACCGCCATTGGTGGTCACCAGGATTTCGGCGTAAACGCCTAGCAGAAAGATCGTCTGGATCAGGATCACGACCGTGATCGCGCGTGCCATATGCGGCAGCACCAGATAGATGAACCGGCTATAGGCGGGCGCGCCGTCCATTTCCGCCGCCTCCATCTGTTCGCCGTCCAGCGATTGCAGCGAGGTCAGCAGGATCAGCGTCGCGAATGGCAGCCATTGCCACGCCACGATCAGGATGATCGAGGTCAGCGGATATTGCGCGAACCAATCCACCGGCGCTGCGCCAAAAAACTTGGCGATGTCGGCAAAGACGCCATAGCTGGGATGCATGATCATGTTCTTCCAGATCAGCGCGGCCACCGGCGGCATCACGAAGAACGGCGAAATCACAAGGATGCGGACGATACCCTGACCAAAGATCGGCTTGTCGATCAGAATGGCGATGGCGATGCCACCGACGACAGTGATCGTCAGGACGCCCAGCACCAGCACCAGCGTATTCTTGATCGATTCAAAGAAGGCGGGATCGGTGTAGAAATACTGATAATTGAACCAACCGGCCCAGCTTGTCCCCGCAGGGTTCAGCAGGTTGTAGTTCAGGAATGAGTAATAAAGCGTCATTGCCAGCGGCACGATCATCCAGACCAGAAGCAGGATGATCGCAGGTGCGCGCATCAATCGGGCAAGACTTTGGGTCTGACGTGTCGCCATGACAACGCTCCCTTATGGGGGTCTGCTTGCACCGCCCGGAGGAGGCCGGGCGGTGCAGGTTACGTTGGAAAACGGGAACTGGTTATTTCGGGTAACCCGCGCGGGCCATTTCCCGCGTGGTATTGGCCTGTGCCGCAGCCAGCGCATCTTCGGCCGACATCTGGCCTGCCAGCGCCGCCGAGAATTGCTGACCAACCGCCGTGCCGATCCCCTGGAATTCCGGGATCGCGACGAATTGACCGCCGGTATAGGGGATATCCTGCACCGAAGCCTTCTGCGTATTTGCGGCCTCGATCGCGGTCAGCGTCATCGCGGCAAACGGGGCATCGGCCTGATATTCGGCACTTTCATACAGCGAGGTCCGCGTGCCCGGAGGGGCGGCGCGCCAACCCTCTTTGCTTGCCACCAGCTCTGTATAGGCTTTCGAGGTTGCCCATCCGATGAATGTCTTGGCCGCGTCCGGCGCATCTGACGATGTCGGGATCGCAAGGTTCCAAGCCCACAGCCAGTTGCCGTGATTGTCAACGCCGTCCTTGTTGGGGAACTTGGCAAAGCCGACCTTGTCGGCCACCGTCGAATCCTTGGGGTCGGTCACGAAGCTGGCGGCGACGGTGGCGTCGATCCAGATGCCGCATTTGCCCTGCTGGAACAGTGACAGGTTTTCGTTGAACCCGTTCGATGACGCACCCGGAGGTCCGTATTCGTTCATCATCGTCAGGTAATCGGTCAGCGTGGCTTTCCATTCCTCGCTGTCGAATTGCGGCTTCCATTCGGTGTCGAACCAGCGCGCGCCATAGCTGTTGGCCATGGCGGTCAGGAAGGCCATGTTTTCGCCCCAGCCCGGTTTGCCGCGCAGGCAGATGCCGTATTGTTCTTTTGATTTGTCGGTCATCGCCTTCGCGGCAGCCATCACCTCGGTCCAGTTCGGGGCATCGGACAGGGTGACGCCCGCCGCCTCGGCCAGATCGGTGCGATACATGATCATCGCCGATTCCGCATAGAAGGGCGCGGCATACAGCTTGCCATCGACCGACAGCGCATCGCGCACCGCCGGGATCAGGTCGTCAACCGCATAATCGGCGTCGAATTCCAGCGGGACCAACCATTCTTGCTTGGCCCAGATCGGCACCTCATAGGTGCCGATGGTCAGCACGTCGTATTGCCCGCCACGGGTGGCGATATCGGTCGTGACACGCTCACGCAGGATGTTTTCTTCAAGCGTGACCCATTCGACATTGATGTCGGGATGGGCTGCGGTGAATTCGCTGGTCAGCCCCTGCATCCGGATCATGTCACCATTGTTCACGGTGGCGACGGTCAGGGTCGTTTTGTCTTGTGCGGCGGCGATGCCTGCAACTGCGCACAAAGCGGTCGCACCCAAAAGGGCGCGAATGGTCTTTGTCATGGTATCCTCCCTAGTCGTCTGGGCAATTGCCAAGCCGATGGGCAATTATTCAACGTTCGTCGCGATTCTGTCAATTCCCCATGGAAATGCAAAACGCAGACCCTCGGGCCTGCGCTTTATTCGTTGAAATGGTGGAAAATTTCAGCGGATCATAAAGATAAAAGCGCGGTGGCCGTCGCCTCGGACGTGATCAGCCCGTTCACCAGCTTGCCCGCAAGCGCCGCCCGAATCGCACGCAGTTTGCTTTCACCTGCGGCCACGCCGATCACCGGGTTGCCCACCGCGCGCGGCAGCGGGGCCGAGGCGACGCGCTGGTTGAAGTCGCAGTCAATCACATGGCCATCGCGATCATAGACCCAGCTTGTGATTTCGCCCACAGCCCCGGCGGTGGCCAGTTCATCCATCTCGGCGGCGCTGACAAAGCCATCGACATGCAGGGGCGCGCTGCGATCCATCTGACCGATGCCAACGATGGACAGGTTTGCGGCCTCGCACAGGTGGATCGTGTTGCGCACGGCCTCTTGCTGGCGCATCGCGCGCAATTCGGCGGCATCGCGCGCCAGAACGGGCAGGGGATAGGGGTAATGCGGCGCGCCAATGCGTTCGGCCAGCCTGATTGTCGCGTTAAAGGGCGAGGCCGATCCGTCCTGCATCATATTGCCCAAGCGCGACACGACGACATGCTGTGGGCAGGACATTTGTGGCAATTGTTCGACCATCGCCTTCAGCGACCGCCCGGTGCCAAGGCTGATGATCTGGCGATCGGGCGATTTCAGCAGGCGTTCAAGCTCGGTCGCGGCGGCAATGGCGATGCCGGTCAGCAGATCCGGCGCCTCGGGGTCGGAGGGAACGACATCGCATGACATCAGCTCGAACCGATCCGACAGGGCGGCGGCCAGCCCCATGCACTGCGCGATGGGGTGATCGACGCGCACCTTGATCAGCTTTTCGCTGACGGCCATCGCCACCAGACGCTGCGCCGATTGGCGGCTGACGCCCAGCTTGCGGGCGATTTCATCCTGCGTATTGCCCGCGACATAGTAAAGCCAACCGGCGCGCGCGGCGTCGTCAAGGCGTGTCGCCTCGGGGCTGAAGCGTCCGGCGTTCATGGCGCAACCGCCGTTTGGTGCGGGGCATTCAGCAGGCGCGGGAAATCGGCCCAATCGTCAAAGCTGGCAAAGCCCGGCGACGTGGGCGGGTGGTCACGCAGATGCGCGCCGCCCGTGTAATGCAGAACCCGCATTCCCGCCGCCCTGGCCGAGGCAAGGCCGGGGGCGCTGTCCTCGACCGCCAAGGCATCTTGCGGCGCAACGCCCATCTGCGCGGCGGCAAACAGGAACAGATCGGGGGCGGGTTTGCCGTGCTGAACCTGGCTTGCGGTAAAGACGTTCCGGCCAAAGCGCCCCGTCAGGCCCAGCACCGACAGGGTATGCGCGACGCGTTGCGGGCTGGATGAGGTGGCGACGCAACAGGGCAGGTCCAGCCCGTCCAGCATCGCGACAAAGCCCGGCGTCGGCGTCAGGTCACGGGCAAAACGTGTCAGCAGCCGGCGATAGTATTCATCGGTGAACCCGTCGGGCATGGCGCGGCTTTTGTGACGGTTCAGACGGGCGGTCACGACCGGAAAGCTGTGGCCAAGGCACATGTCGCGAAATTCGGGCATGGTGATCGCCATGTCATGTTCGGCCAGCAGCGTCAGCAGAACATCCGCCGACAACATCTCACTGTCAGCGATAACGCCGTCGCAATCAAAGACAACAAGCCGGGTCTGCAAGTGTGATCCTCCGTGGTGGCTGATAACATAGCGTCCGGCTGGCGTTGCGCAACGACGTTGAATTTGCCTGTCAGGCGCGCGCGTTAACCATTCGGTAACCTTGCATCGGCTAGCCTGCACCCGCCCTTGCCGGAGCTTTTGATGTCGCGCGTCGTTATTTGCCTGCTGTTGTTCATGTGCCTGCTGACGGGTCACGCCATGGCCGGGGCGTGGCCGCGCGAACCCAAGCAGATCTTCCTGTCCACATCGGTCGAACGCGATACCGATGGCAACGCCTATGCCAGCCTTTATGCCGAATACGGTCTGGCGGACCGCAGGGTTCTGGGGGTGGAAATCGGGCATACCGATGTCGGCGAAACCAACGCGCTGATCTGGCTTCAGCGCCCCTTGGGCACCGGTGAGGGGCCGAACCAGTGGTCCTATGCCCTTGGCGGCGGCGCGATTGAGCGGGATGGAGAGTTCCTGCCCTTGGGTCAGGCAACGCTGTCCTGGGGGCGTGGCTTTCAGGATTTCTGGAACGGGGGCTGGCTGTCCGCCGATGCCCGCATCAAGGTCGCGGGGCGCAACAACATCGTGCGACAGCAGCAGGGCCTGTCCGCAGCCGAGTTCAGCTATCTGACGCCGGAAACGACAGCCAAGCTTGACCTGACGGCAGGGTTTCACGCCAGCGACAGCCTGATGCTGATCAGCCAGTTCAGGTTCGAATGGGCGCAGGACAGCGACTTTTCGGCGAAATTCGCAGGCTCGGTCGTGCGCGATCTGTGGGGGCCGGCCAAGATTGAACTGGGCGCGGTCCTGCCCATCACCGGCCCCGGAGAAAAGGCCGTGAAAATTGGCCTGTGGTTCGAAATATAGGGTTTTCGGCCGTCAGAAAAGATTGGCTGTGGGCCTTGCGACGCAGGCAGTCATGCCTTCAGACCGTGTCCGCGCAGGCGTAAACCGCGCCGCCCACGGCAATGACGGTGACGGCCGCGCTGGCCATCATCACCGGCGATGCGGCAAATGCCGCCGCGCCACCCATCGCCTGCAACGCGC
>QIRE01000131.1_pt1 | contig 18253 bp, 14 predicted proteins | sample 2940141 | NCBI WGS metagenome assembly QIRE01 (sample SAMN09273532, study PRJNA473421) | Gut metagenome, whole genome shotgun sequencing project. | isolation source: gut tissue | host: Folsomia candida VU population | place: Netherlands: Amsterdam | collected 2016-03-06
CTGCGATCTTCGCCGTCGTCGCTGGCGGCCTCACGCTGATCTTCGAGCTGATGAGCACGGCCATCGAGGATTCGTCGGACATCACCGCGTCGATCGGCTTGCTCAGCGTCTCGCTGGTCCTGATTATCGGCCTCACCACTGCCACCTTCGCACTGTTGATCGGCGCAGTGAGTTACCCGACCAGCCGTGCGGTTCAGGGTCGCTATCCTTCGCTCGGAAGGTGCTGGGACCGTGTGCGTCCGCGACTACCAACTCTGTTCGCGCTTGCCGCGGCGATGTTCGCGCTGACCACTCTCCCGCTGGTCCTGATCGTCGCGATCTTCGGCGCTGCGGGTGCGGCAGCCTCGCTCGGTCTGGTGGTCATTGGTCTGCTCGCGCTGTTCGTCGTGGTGGTGGTCCTTGGCGTCCTCTTTACCTTCGCCTCGTTCGCATTTCCCATCGCGGCCTTGGAGGGTCTCGGGGCGATGGATTCGCTCCGACGTTCGGTCGTCCTGGTCCGTCCAGTCTTCTGGCGAGTACTCGGGATATCTCTGCTGGTCAGTGTTGTTGCCAGTATCGTGTCGAGCGTTATCTCGTCCCCCGCCACCTTGATCGGTTCACTTGCGGAAAGCCTCGTGGGCGGCGCGGGCGCGACCGCTGTCAGAATCGCGGTTTCAACCGTGCTCGATGCCGTCGGGCAGTTCGTCACCCTGCCGTTCGTCGCCACCGCGATAACCCTGCTGTACATCGACGCACGCATCCGTACAGAAGGTTTTGACCTTGCCTTGACGGCCGCCTCCGCCGACGACCCGGGCCAATCGACGTGACGACGACTTCTGTTGCAATACTGGCGATTTCACCGGACAACGGCGAAGCTCGACGCTGGGTCACCGACGAGCTGCGCAAGGGCGCCTACAACACCGACCCTAGTTGGTTCGACCGCCTCCAAGACACTGTGGGCGGCTGGTTTGCCCGCGCATTCGGCAACGTCTTTGGCTCCGACAGCGGGCCGGTCCCCATCGCGATCTCCATCATCATCGCGCTTCTGATCTTGGCCGCAGCGATCTACCTCGTCAGCCGCCTCCGCCGCAATCGCAAGATCGACGACGTCGACTCCGACGGTCGCACCGTCCTCGGCAAGACCCGACTGACCGCGGCCGAGTATCGGGAGCTCGCCGGACGGTATCTCGATGAAGGCGACTATTACCGCAGCGTGATCAACAGCATGCGAGCCATCGCCCAGGAGGCGTCCGAGCGCACGCTTCTGACCCGAGCTGACTCGCTCACCGCCCATGAGGTCGCATTCCGTCTCACCGGAGGATTCCCCTCGTTGCGCGACGAGTTGCTAAGTGCCGCAAACATTTTCGATGACATCGCCTACGGTGGCCGCGCCGCTACCCTCGAGTCCGCTACGACGCTCCAGTCGCTGGACGTCTCCCTCAAACGGATGAAGCCGAAGCTCGGCAACGACGCGCACGCTCCTGCCCCCAGCCTTCCTCCACTACGGCCGGTGTCGCCATGACCGCTCCGATCGTTGTCGACGAGACGGCCACTGCCCCACCCCCGATTCCTACGAAGAAGTCGCGCCGATGGATCTACCTCGCGGTGTTCGCAGTCATCGCCGTATTGATCTTCGGAGGTTTGATCGCCCTCGTCGCATCGTCGGCGTTCAACAAGGTGTCTGGCGCGACGTCGGAACCGCTCGATCCGGGGAACCCGGGCCAGTCCGGTACCCGCGCTCTCGCACAGGTGCTGGCTACGCACGGCGTCGACGTGAAGATCGTTCGCAACCAACGGCAGTTGCTTGCGGCCGCGCGACCCGACTCCAACACGACCGTCGTGATGACTGGTTCAGAGAACCTGAACGACTACACCGCCGGAGTGTTCCGCGATCGCGTGGCAAATGCAAAGCGCGTCGTGTACCTGAACCCGCGCTATTCGGCCATGTCGATGTTGAAGTTGCCCGTGACATTCGCGTCATCGGCGTCGGAGTTAACCACGAGAGAAGCCGGCTGCACGGTGACCGGCATCAGTCCGACGGATGTCATGACCGTCTCCCAGGGTTACCGTGCCGACGGTTTGGTGACCAACTGCTTCCGCATCCAGGACGGCGCCGGAATCATCGGCGCGTCGGATCTACTTGTGCTGCCGAAAGATTCGGCTCGTCCCGAGACGGTTGTGGCAAGCGCGGCCGGATTCATGAATAGCACCATCGGTAGTGTCGACAACGCTGGCGTCGCGGTCCGCACGCTTGGTTCGACGCATCGCCTGATCTGGTACGTGCCGTCCAACAAAGACACCCCGCCGAGTCAGACGGTTAGCGGGCCGTCCGATATCCCCCGGGCAATCGGCCCCCTCATCGCTCTCGCCTTCGTCGGTTTGCTTGCCGCGATGCTGTGGCGGGGTCGCCGATTCGGAAGGCTCGTTTCCGAACCGCTCCCCGCCGTTGTCAAGGCAATCGAGACGACTCAAGCCCGGGGACGCCTTTACCACCGAGCCGCCGACGTCCCGCGGGCCGCAGCCCAGTTGCGGACTCACACAATCGCGAATTTGGCTCGCTCCCTTGGACTTCCGGCCCGCACCGACGTTGCGCTCGTCATCGACGCCGCCACAACCGCAACCGGCATCGACCACGGCGCACTTGGCGCCGCGCTCGCCGGTCCCCTACCGACCACCGACGAAGCGCTCGTGAAGTTTGCCAACGATTTGTCACGTATCGAAGAGAGAGTCCACCGACGCTATGAGTGATTCCACCGCTAATCGCACCGTGCCAATCTCAACCGCATCCGCCGGAGCGCCGCCTGTCCCCGCCCAGTCCGCGCGAGACGCGCTGAACCGCGTACGCGTCGAGGTAGCGAAAACCGTTGTGGGACAGGATGCCGCGGTGGCGGGCATCCTGATCTCCCTACTGTGCCGCGGGCACATCTTGCTGGAAGGCGTTCCGGGCGTTGCCAAGACCCTCCTGGTGCGCACGATGGCCGCGGCGCTCGAGGTCGATACCAAACGAGTCCAGTTCACTCCCGACCTCATGCCCGGCGACGTCACCGGTTCGCTCGTCTTCGACAGTGCGACGTCGGAGTTCACGTTCCGCCCGGGACCGGTCTTCACCAACTTGCTGCTCGCCGACGAGATCAACCGCACGCCCCCGAAGACACAGGCGTCGTTGCTCGAAGCGATGGAAGAACGGCAGGTGTCGATCGACGGCCTCCCCCGACCGCTGCCGGCACCGTTCCTGGTCGCCGCAACGCAAAACCCCGTCGAATACGAGGGGACCTATCCACTGCCGGAGGCACAGCTCGACCGCTTCCTCCTCAAGGTCACGCTGCCACTGCCTCCGCGCGACGACGAAATCACCGTGCTCGCACGGCATGCCGCGGGCTTCGATCCGCGCAACCTCGCTGGCGCGGGGGTGAGAGCGGTTGCGACGGCCACCGACATCGAAGCGGGCGCTGCCGCCGTTCGGGACGTCGCGATCGCACCCGCGGTGCTGGCTTACATCGTCGATATCGCACGCGCGACGCGTGTTTCGCCGTCGCTCGCGCTCGGGGTGAGTCCCCGCGGCGCCACCGCGTTGATGGCGACGAGCCGGGCGTGGGCCTGGCTCAACGGCCGAACCTTCGTCACGCCTGACGATGTGAAGGCACTGGCACAATCGACTCTGGCACACCGGCTTTCGCTTCGACCGGAAGCCGAGTTGGAAGGCGTCGCGGTCTCGACCGTGTTGGATGCCGCGATCAACTCGGTCCCTGTCCCCCGCTGATGTACGTCACCGGCCGACTCCTCGGTCTCGTGATTGTCGGGGCCATCCCGACGATCCTCTTCCCCGACTACTACCTGATGGTCATCGGTTGGTTCCTGCTGTGCGTTGCGGTGGTTCTCGTCGACGTCCTGGCCGCGGGATCGACGTCCGCCCTCATGCTTACGCGTACCGCATCGGATCCGATCCGGTTGGGCGACGACTCGTCGACGACGCTATTCGTGACGAATACGTCGGGGCGTCGGTTCCGGGGCGAGTTGCGGGACGCCTGGCAGCCGTCTGCCGGCGCCGGGAGCAATCGACACCACGTAGATATCCCCGGTGGGGAGCGACGTATGTTCACCACCGCCCTGAATCCCACTCGACGCGGCGACCGGCTCGCGATTCGGGTGACTCTGCGACGCCGGGGTCCGCTCGGTATTGCTGGCCGGCAACATTCGGTGTTCGTTCCCGGCGTCGTACGGGCATTGCCGCCCTTCGACTCTCGCAAACATTTGCCGTCCCGGCTGGCGCGACTACGTCAGCTCGACGGTCGGTCCGCGGTTCGGATCCGCGGCCAAGGAACCGAGTTTGATTCGTTGCGCGACTACGTCGAGGGTGATGATGTGCGCAGCATCGACTGGCGTGCGACGGCTCGTCGACGGTCGACGGTTGTGCGGACCTGGCAGCCGGAGAAGGACCGACACATCGTGATCGTGTTGGACACCTCGCGTACGTCGGCTGGGCGAGTCGACGACATGCCGCGCCTCGATTCGGCCATGGACGCGGCGCTGCTGATTGCGTCGCTCGCTGGCCATGCGGGCGATCGGGTCGACCTCATCGCGGGTGACCGGAAGATCCATCGACGGGTCGGATCAACGAAGGGCACCGACCTCCTGAGCAACCTGGTCACTGCGATGGCCCCGTTGGAACCCGCACTGCTGGAAGCGGATTGGCCTCTATTGGGGGCGGAGATCGCGCGGCAGACCCGCCAGCGTGCCCTCGTTGTGCTGTTGACGGCGATGGAACCGACGGCAGTGGAGGAATCGCTACTTCCGACACTCGCGGTCCTGGCACGGCGCTATCGAGTCGTCATCGGCTCGGTCGCAGACCCGGCGTTGCCGGTGATGGCCGCCGACCGTTCCGACTCGCGGTCGGTATTCGACGCGGCCGCGGCATCTCGCACCTTGGACCAACGTCGCAGTGTGGCGGCAGCGGTCGGACGGTTGGGCGTCGACGTCATCGATGCGGTACCGGAAAAGCTCGCGCCCGCGTTGGCCGACCACTACCTGACGTTGAAGTCGCGGGGCCTGCTGTAGTGCGGCGCTAACCGGCAACCGGGGCGATGTATCCGCGGTCGGCCTCGTCCTCGAAGTCGCCGGTGGCACCATCGAGATAAGCGTTGCGCCCCAACGTGAATACATAAGCAAAGAAGGCGATCTCCGCCGAGATTCCGACGCCGATGCGCGCCCACGTCGGAAGTCCAGACGGCGTCACGAACGCCTCGATGATGCCAGTCACCAATAGAACAACTACCAGTCCCATAGCGACGGCAAGCGCCGATCGCCCTTCCTCCGCCAACGCCCTCGCCCTGGGGCGCGCACCCGGGGATACCCACGTCCAGAACAGCTTGAGACCTACCGCAGACGACACAAACAGGCACGTCATCTCCAACATGCCGTGCGGAAGAATGAGGCCGAAGAACAGGTCGCCGCGGCCATGTCGAACCATCATCGACCCAACAACCGCGACGTTGATGACGTTGTTAATGAGGATGTAGATCACCGGCAGACAGAAGATGCCGAGCACAATCGCCGTCGCGGCGAGCCAGAAGTTGTTGGTCCACACCCGAAATGCGAACGAGCTTGCGGCGTACTCGGAGTAGTAGCTCGCAAAGTCATTGTTGACGAGTTGATCGATCTCCCCCGGCGACGCCAATGATGACTCAATACGCGGGTGCGACACCATCCACCACATGACGACGCCGATGAGCGAGAACGAGAGCGCCAACGTCGTGATCCACCACCACCGGAGTCGATACAGAGCGGCGGGAAAAGTGCGCGTGAAGTACTCAACGACGTCACGCCAACTGAGCGCCCGCGTACCTGCTGCACGGGCCCGTGCTCGCGCGAGGAGCGCCGAAAGATAGCCGACCACCCCAGCGTCGGGGGCGGTCGATCGAATGACCGACAGGTGCGTCGCGACACGTTGATAGAGGTCAAGGATCTCGTCAGACTCGGCGCCGCTGAGTCGCCGCTGACGTGCCAGCTGATCAAGCCGCTGCCAGCTAGGTTGATGCGCGGCAACGTATGCGTCGAGGTCCACGATGGTTAAGCGTAGCCGTCGACGAGATCGAATATCCTCGCTCAATTGACTGACGACCCCGATTCGGCCATTAGGGTGATGGCATGACCTTCCGCCCCCTTCCACCGCCGGTGTCGGTGTCGTCGACCTCGACGGTTGGGGTTGGCCGCGACGATTTTGTGTCCGGCGAGGCGGTTCCGCTCGACCTGCCGGCAGCCAACATCGGGCTACGCATCCTGTCCTGCTTGATCGACGTAATCATCTCCGTCGGTTGCTATCTCGGAGTGGTGTGGTTGTCCCTGCAGATGTTGCGCTACACCGACCTTGCCTTCACCCTCGGGCTACACACCGTCGCCCTCATCGCAGCGATGGTCGGGATCCCAACCGCGTGCGAGACCCTGACCAGAGGCAAGACGGCCGGACATTGGGCGCTCGGCCTGCGTACCGTCCGCGACGATGCCGGTCCCATACTGTTTCGTCAGGCATTAACTCGGGCGTTGGTCGGGTTTGTCGAAATCTATAGCTGCAGTGGACTTCCCGCGCTGCTGTGCGCTGCGATCAATCGCAAGGGCAAACGTTTTGGCGATCTTCTCGCGGGCACATACGTTGTGCGCGACCGCTTTTCGTTGAAACTCCCCGCTCCCGCGCAGATGCCACCCGAGCTCGCCCAGTGGGCACAGACGGCCGACATCGCCGGTCTACCGGTGCCACTCACCGTCGCGGCTCGGTCATTTCTCGCCCGGCGCGATTCATTGACCCCGGCCGCGCGCCAACAAATCGGCACGCAACTCGCGGGTCAGATGGTGCAGTTCGTCGCGCCGTCACCACCGACGTCGAATCCCGAAGCGGTGCTCTGCGCGGTGCTTGCGGCTCGTCGGGAACGGGACGCGGCGCGGATCGCGCGGGATCAACGCCTGCGCGACCGGATCGCCGGGTAGCTACTTCAACTGGCCGCTGCTGCGTCCCAGGATTCGGCGAGCGATCACGAGCTGCTGAATCTGCTGGGTGCCCTCGAAGATGTCGAGGATCTTGGCATCGCGCGCCCACTTCTCGACCAGCTCACGTTCGGAATAGCCTGCGGTAGAGGCGATTTCGACGACCTTGTTGGTCAATTCGTTGACCATACGGCCTGCCTTGGCCTTCGACATCGAGGCCTCGGTGGAGTTGGCCTCTTTGTTGTCACTCATCCATGCGGCACGCAAGGTAAGCAACCAGGCTGCCTCTAGATCAGATTCCAGGCGCAGGTACTCGGCGACAGCGGCGTGCTGGCTCGCCGCGGGAACGTCGTAGTCGACGACGTGGCCAGCCTCGTCGAGGATGCGGTGGTACTCCTCGAGGGCCGCCTGCGCGAGACCGACGGCCATCGCCCCGACGACCGGGCGCGTGTTGTCGAACGTCTGCATGACGCCGCCGAAAGCCTTCTTCGTGTCGACCTCAGGGGAGCCGAGAAGGTTCTCCGCGGGAACGCGGGCGTTCTCGAAACGGACGACCGCGGTGTCGGATGCCTTGATGCCAAGCTTGTGCTCGAGGCGTGCGACGGTGACACCGTCGGTGGTCATCGGTACGACGAAGCTCTTGATCGCCGCGCGGCCGAGCGATTTGTCGATGGTTGCCCATACGACGACATGGTCGGCGCGCGAGCCGGCGGTGACGAAGATCTTCTCCCCGTTGATCAGGTAGTCGTCACCATCTAGCGTCGCGGTCGTCGAGACAGCAGCGGAATCCGATCCGAAGCTCGGCTCGGTGATGGCCATGGCTGCCCACACGTCGCCGAAGCGCTCAAGCTGTTCCTCAGTGGCGACGGCCGCGATCGCAGCGTTGCCCAGTCCGCGACCCGGAATCGAGAGCATCAGACCGACGTCACCCCAGCTCATCTCGCGAGCGGACAGCACGGCGCGCATGTTGGCGCCGTTGACGGTGTCGGCGAGGGCCTTCGACGTACCGCCGTCGTCCTTGCGCTCCGCAGCTGCGGCCTGCTTAGCAAGTTTCGCCAGGTCATCGAGCTCTTTGGGGTACTCGTGCTCGGCTTTATCGTACTTACGCGAGATCGGCCGGAAGATGTGCTCGGCTGCGAGATGGGTGCGCTCGACCGTCGAATTCAGCTTCTCCGGGAGCTCAAGATTGATTGCCATGCGGGCTACCTTACTGCGCGGTAAGATAAATAGCCAGTGCCGGGTCCCACGACGGCGTAACTTGACGAAACATGGCCTACGACGACGTACTGGCGAACCGTGTTCGAGAGATCTTCGCCGAGTTCTGCGCAAACCCTGACATCGCGGTCCGCACGTCCGCGATCACCGAGAAAGCGATGTTCGGCGGCCTCGGTTTCATGATCAACGGCCACATGACCATCGCGGTGAGCAACGAAGGCGGCATCCTTGGTCGCTGCGATCCCGACGACACCGCCGCCTTCCTCAGCCGTGCCCACACCCGACCGATGGTTATGCGCGACAAAGAACTGGCGGGGTGGTTCCGGGTCGACGCCGACGGTCTCGCAACCAAGCGTCAGCTGCGGGACTGGATGCTGCGGTGCACGACCTATACGTCGGGGCTAGCGCCCAAGAAAGCCAAGTAGGGTCCACCTACGGAACGACGTTGACCATCCGCCCCGGCACCACGATCACCTTGCGGGGCTCACCGTCGAGCAGTGCCGCAATCTTCTCGTCGGCCAGGGCCGCCGCACGCATCGTCTCCTCATTCGCATCCGCGGCAACAGTCATTCGACTGCGCACCTTGCCCTTGACCTGAATCGGGATTTCAACGGTGTCTTCGGTCAACTGCGACTCGTCGGCTACCGGGAACGGCCCGCGAACAAGTAGCTCCTCGTGGCCCATCCGCGCCCACAACTCTTCGGCGATGTGCGGAGCCAGCGGCGCCAACATGGTGACCAACGGTTCGACGGCCGCACGCGGAGCCCCGTCTGGGTAGTCCTTGGTCAGATGATTGGTGAACTCGATCAGCTTCGCGACGGCGGTGTTGTTACGCAGCGCCTCGAAGTCCTCACGCACGCCAGCGATCGTCTTGTGCAGCCGCTTGAGGGTGTCCGCCGACAACTCGGCGTCGACAACGACAAGTGTTCCGGACTCCTCATCGACGACGAGGCGCCACACTCGCTGCAGAAAGCGTTGCGCGCCAACAACATCCTTGGTCGCCCACGGCCGTGACTGGTCGAGCGGCCCCATGAACATCTCGTACACACGCAACGTGTCGGCACCGTAGTCGCGGGCAATGTCGTCGGGGGCAACGGAATTCTTGAGCGACTTGCCCATCTTTCCGTATTCCTGGTTAACCGGCTTGCCGTCGTGGAAATACTTCCCGTCTTCGGAGGTAACCTCCTCGGCCGGGACGTACACGCCTCGGTCGTCGGTGTAGGCAAACGCCTGAATCATGCCCTGGTTGAACAACTTTCGGTACGGCTCGGCGCTCGTGACGTACCCGAGGTCGAACAGCACCTTGTGCCAGAAACGTGAGTACAGCAGGTGCAGCACGGCATGCTCCACACCACCGACGTATAGGTCGAGTCCGCCCGGATCGTCGGGGCCGTGCAGCTGCGGCCGCGGTCCCATCCAGTACGCCTCATTCTCTTTGGCGCACAACGCTTCCTGGTTCGTCGGGTCGATGTAACGCAACTGGTACCACGAGCTGCCCGCCCAGTTGGGCATGACGTTCGCATCGCGGGTGTAGGTCTGCAGGCCGTCGCCGAGATCCAGTTCGACGGTCATCCACTCTTTGGCCTTGGCCAATGGGGGAGAGGGTTCGGAATCGGCGTCGTTGGGGTCGAAGGCAACCGGCGCGTAGTCCTCGACCTCCGGCAGCTCAACCGGCAGCATCGACAGCGGCAACGCATGTGCGCGACCGTCGGCGCCGTAGACGATCGGGAATGGCTCACCCCAATAGCGTTGGCGTGCAAACAGCCAATCGCGCAGTTTGTAAGCCGATGTCCCGGTACCGGTTTCGTCGCCTTCCAGTTTTTCGACGATCGCGTTCTTCGCGGCCTCGACGTCGAGGCCATTCAGGAAGTCGGAGTTCACCAACGGGCCGTCGCCGACGTATGCCTCGCTCGCGATGTCGGTGTCTGAACCGATGACCTCGATGATCGGGAGCCCGAACTCTGTGGCGAATTCGTGATCGCGGGCGTCGTGGGCGGGCACCGCCATGATGGCTCCGGTGCCGTAGCCGGACAGCACGTAGTCCGCGATGAAGATCGGGACCTCGGCGCCGTTGACCGGATTGGTCGCGTATGCACCGGTGAAGACGCCCGTCTTTTCCTTGTTTTCCTGACGTTCCAAATCAGATTTCGCCGCGATCGCCGCGCGATAGGCAGCGATTGCGGACGTCGGATCCGACTGTCCGCCAGTCCATTTCGGGTTGACGTCCGTTGGCCACGACGCCGCGGTCAGCTGATCGACCAAGGGATGCTCGGGTGCCAGCACCATGTAGGTGGCTCCGAACAGGGTGTCTGGGCGGGTGGTGAAAACCTCGATCGACTCGTCGATGGCCGGAACAGCAAACCGCACCTGCGCACCGCGTGATCGACCAATCCAGTTGCGCTGCATCGTTTTGACCTTCTCCGGCCAGTCCAGCCGATCGAGGTCGTCGAGTAGGCGGTCCGAATAGGCGGTGATGCGCATCATCCACTGCTGTAGACGCTTTCGGAATACCGGGAAGTTGCCGCGTTCACTGCGACCGTCGGCGGTCACCTCTTCATTCGCCAGCACGGTGCCCAGACCGGGACACCAGTTGACCAACGAATCGCTTTGGTACACCAGGCGATAGTCGCCAAGCACCTCGTCACGCTCCGCCGGTGACAGTGCGGCCCAATCGCGACCGTCGTCGAGTGTGCGTGCGCCGGAGTCGAATTCGGCGATCAACTCGGCGATGGGGCGGGCTTTCTGCTGCCGCTCGTCGTACCAGGAGTGGAAGATCTGCAGGAAGATCCACTGCGTCCAGCGGTAGAACTCGACGTCGGTGGTGGCGATCCGACGCCGCTCGTCGTGGCCAAGTCCGAGGCGTCGAATCTGCTCGAGGTAACGCTCGATGTTCGCCTCCGTGGTGGTCCGCGGATGCGTGCCGGTCTGGACTGCATACTGCTCGGCGGGTAGGCCGAAGCTGTCGAAGCCCATCGTGTGCAGAACGTTGCTGCCGTCCATGCGGGCGAATCGCGCGAAGACGTCGGAAGCGATGAAACCGAGCGGGTGTCCCACGTGCAGACCCGCACCCGACGGGTACGGGAACATGTCCTGCACGAACAGCTTCTTCGACGACGCAGGCGCGTCACCGCCGAACTCGCTGAGGTCACCGGCGAGCGGTCCCACCGGGTTAGGTGCCTCAAATGCGCGGCGCTGCTGCCACGTGTCCTGCCAGCGTTGTTCCAACTCACCGGCCAATTCGGCGGTGTAGCGGTACGACGCGGCGTCAGCTGTGTTCGGTCCAGTCACCCCACCAGCGTAAATCGTGGTCGGAATCACGAAGTATGGTGGTCACGTGAGTTTTGTGTCTGGTGGTCTAGCCGTGATCGCGTTCGCCTTGGCGGCGCTATGGTGCGTGGTCGGGATTGCTGGTCTGACCGGCCGCTTGGCGCGAAACAAATGGGTCGGCGTGCGTGCCGACGAGACGATGCGTTCGGACGCCGCATTTGCGGCAGCCAACCGTGCCGCCGGTCCGGGCATGATCGCCGCCGCGGTGATCAGCGCCGTCGGGGCGGGCCTCGCGCTCAGCGTAGGCGGCGGCTGGGGGATCGCATTCGTGGTTGTCGCGCTCGTGGTGGCAGTGATACTGATCGGCATTGTGAGTGCACTGGGCATCAAGGCTGCGGTGGCGGTCCCCGACGAGGAGTCACCAGCCGCCGACTGCGGCGAAGCGTCGTGCGGTTCCTGTGCTTTGTCGGGGATGTGCACGAACGAGGCCGCCCAGGCCTGATCAATGGCATCAAAGATTCCCGGTGCCGGTCTACTCAAACGAGCGCAGATCGACCAATTTATTCTCGCCATCTTGGCCGCCGTCATTGTCGCCGCGATTCTGCCGGCGCGCGGAGCGTTCGCTGACGTCCTCGATTGGGTTGTTGTCGCGGCCATCGCATTGCTGTTCTTTCTGTACGGGGCACGACTTCATCCGCGCGAGGCGATCGAGGGTCTCAAGCATTGGCGACTGCACCTGATGATCCTTGGGTTCACCTTCGTGGTGTTCCCGCTGATTGGCCTCGCCCTTAAGCCGATAGTGACGCCGATCATCGGCCACGACCTCTACACCGGCCTGCTCTACCTGTGTCTGGTGCCATCGACGGTGCAGTCGTCGATCGCGTTCACGTCCATCGCTAAAGGCAACGTCGCCGGTGCCATCGTCAGCGCTACCACCTCGAACCTGCTCGGAGTTGTGCTGACCCCGCTTCTCGTCGTGTGGCTGATGAGTACGCAGGCGTCGGGATTGCAGATCGACGCGACGGCGATCGGCAAGATTCTCCTGGAGATTCTGGTCCCGTTCATTCTCGGTCAACTAGCCCGGCCGTTCATCGGCTCCTGGATGACCAAGTACGCGGCGCCAACGAAGCTCGTCGACCGGAGCTCCATCGTGCTGGTGGTGTACGTCGCGTTCAGCGAGGGCGTCGTGAACGGCATTTGGTCACGGGTGAGCGCGTGGCAGGTTGTCACGATGTGCGTCATCGCGACAGTGTTTGTACTCGTCATGTTGACGCTCACACGATGGGTTCCACAGCGGATGGGATTTGACCGGGCCGATGTGATTGCCATCCAGTTCTGCGGCACCAAGAAGAGTTTGGCGACTGGCCTACCGATGGCCACGGTGTTGTTCGCCGGGTCGTCGGTAGGCCTGATTGTGTTGCCGCTCATGATCTTCCACCAGATCCAGCTGCTGATCTGCTCCTGGCTGGCTACTCGCTATGGACGCGACGTCGCGGTGTAGATCACTTCCACTCCTCCGACGTCGGGATGTTCACCCAACTTGGACGGTTCGGGTCCAGCTGAATGTGTTGCGCCTTTAGCCCAGTCTCATTCAGCAACGGACGCAACGGAAGTCCCTTGGGAAGGTTCATCGCGTAGACGTCGACACGCAGACGGTGGCCCGGCTTCAGCATCGCTTCGGTCGGGAGCAGACCGAGGTCGATGCTGACCGCATGTCCCGGTTTCACCCGCTGACGCGCCGCGAGCGTCATCGTGTAGAACGGATCGATCATGTCGCCGTTGTCGGCGTACGTACTACGCGAACGATCAACCGCGCGAAGGGAAGCCATCACCTGACCCGAGGTGATCGGCCTCGACGAGCCATCCGGCGCAACGTCGGTGACCATGGCCGTCCAGTACCCGTCGGTCGCGTCCATCACCGCGTTGAGATGCAGGTTGATGTAGCCGGACACCGTCCGCGTGGTGCGGACCGGGGCCGAGGTGAAGGTCAGCGCATTGTGTTCGGCGAGTCGGTTGTCTTTGCCGCAGAAGGTGAACAACGCGGTGACGCCTGCTGTCTGCTGTGCGGAGTCGCGTGAGCACAACGTCAGAATGCCGGGTGAAATGGTCAGTCGCCCACGCGAATTCGACTTCGTGGTGCGCAAACTTCCGTCGCGCACGGCGTACGGTGCGGTACCTGACGCACGGTCAGACAGGTAGAGCCGCTGCCGTGACATGCCTGCGCGCGGGAACTGCTTCGCGGTGATCCAGCCGTTGCCCATCTGGTACAGCGTCGCTGGGCCGTAGGTGTCGATACCGTTGTCAATTCCCTTGAGCCACTTGTCAAACCAAGCGCGTTGCAGCACGTCGAGCCGCGGCGGGTTGCGCTTCTCGCCAAAGCCCATGCCGGGCGTGGTGTGGTAGGTCTCGCCCATGATCAGCTGCTTCTGGCCGGGTGGCAGCGGAATCTTGTTGTACATGCGAACTTCGCTGTTGGTGAAGAGGTCGAACCATCCGCCGTAGATCATCGTCGGCGTCTGGATCCGTTCGGCGTAGTCCTGCCAGCTGCGTCGCTCCGACGAATCGGTTTTCAACAAACGGCGCAGATCCGGCGGGATGGACGCGATGTCGGGGGTGAACAGTGCCGCGAACAATTGGGGGAAGAACACAACCGGGTCGGAGATGCGGCTCGCCAACCAGTTCCAGTCGAAGGTTCCGGTGAACATCGACTTGATATCGGGGACAAACTTCAGGCCGTTGACCGCCATCAACCAGTTGGGCAGGAAGCCGAACCCAAGCGCACCACCGGGCGCGACGATGTCGCGGATCAGATCGCCACCTGGTTCGATCGGCATGATCGCCTTGAGCGCTGCCGGACGCTTGTTGGCCGCCTGGATCTGATTGATCGCCGAATAGGAGACCCCAGTCATCCCAACTTTGCCGTTCGACCAGCGTTGCTTCGACGCCCAGTCGATCACTTCGACGGTGTCCTGTTGCTCACGCTGCTGGAAGACGTTCCACACGCCCTGTGAGAAGCCGGTGCCGCGGACGTCGACGACCACCTGGGTGTAGCCACTGCGAACCAGATCGAAGTCGACCGAGAACGTGCGGATGCCGCCGCCCTTGGCTGCCTTCGCGAACTCGGTGACACCGTCGATCGGCGTGCCGCTGAGATTGATCATGGAGGCGATCTGATTGACGAACGGTCCCAGTACGGGGTTTTGCAGCGCCGCCGACGCCACCGACGTGACGAGCTTGGTGTACGGCGTCATGTTGACGATGGCGGGCGTCTTGACTCCGACGGGCCGGTCGGCGCGATCGCCGGGGCGATACACATTTGCCTTGAGGATCGTGCCGTCGCTCATCCGGATGGGAACGTCCCAGTCGACGTGGACGCCCGGGTAGGTCTGCCGTCCCTCGTGCGTGCGAGTCCACTGCTTACCGACCGCGCCACCCGTTGGTCCGACCGCAGTGGCGGCTCCCGCAGTGCCTGGCTGAACGAGCAGCAGCGCGGCGGCAATAACGGTCCCACCCAGCCCCACGCCCCTGGCCAGCTTTGTCCTCAACTGCATCGTGAATCCCCGAATCCGTTTGATGCCCCCACCCAAACTTATATCCACCTGAGCGCGAGCTGAGAAGTTATGACTCGGGCAACAGAATGCATCATGTGTGGCGCAGTTAACAAATCGGTCATGCCGCGCTTAGTTGCCCATCACGTCTTCGGGGTACGTCGAAAGGAGCGGGAGCGGCCACGGCTGTCGTCGAAGCACCGACGACCATACGTCAACGGTCGCAGGTGCCGTGATGTCCTTTGGCAAACCGGAGGCCAGCAGCCAACTGTCCTGTCCGAGTTCGTCTTCGAGCTGTCCCGCACTCCACCCCGCGTAGCCGGCGAACAGTCGGACAGCTTCCAGGACTTCGACGAGTTGCTGTGGATCGGCGTCGAGGTTGACGAGCACCACGCGGCCGTCGACATGCCGGATCCCTTCAATACCCGACGGCTGGATGCCGGGCTTGCAGATACCGAGGCACAGCGCAGAATCCTGCTTAACCGGTCCGCCAATGAATAGTGCCCGCGGACTCGCGGCCAGGTCGGTCCAGCGGGGGAGGAGGTTGTGAACTGCCGTTTGACTCATCTGGTTCAAGATCACGCCGAGGCTGCCCTCGTCGTTGTGTTCGATCATGTAGATCACCGAGCGCGAAAAGATGGACTCGGTCAGCATCGTCGACGCAATGAGCAACGTCCCAGCTCGCACCCGACGTTGCGATGCCACAAATTCATCACCGCCGTTCACGGACCAATCATGGCATGCGCATCGACGCCAGGTCGGTACTCTTGAACAGTGAGATTCCCTGCCCCATCGGCAACGTCGGCGTGGGGGATCTTCCTATCTTCACTCACCCACTCGCCGGGCCTCGGCCGCCTGCTCGCGGTTCGTCTGACGAGTCAGGTCACCGACGGTGTGTTTCAAGCAGCGTTGTTCACCGCGATCCTGTTCAACCCCGATCGGCACGCCGATCCGATGGCCGTCGCGGGCGGGTTCGCGGTCCTGCTACTGCCGTACTCGGTACTCGGTCCATTCGCCGGCGCCCTCCTCGACCACTGGGATCGACGTCTAGTTCTGGTGTACGCCAACGTCATTCGTGCGGTTCTGATTGGCGTCGTCGCGTTGACGGTAGCGATCGGAGCGCCACAAACCGCGGTCCTGATCGGAGCGCTGGTGGTTACCGGTGCGAGCCGATTCGTGGCGTCGGGCCTGTCTGCCGGCTTGCCGCACGTCGTCGGCAAGGACGTCATCGTCGCGATGAACGCGTTATTCACCACGGCTGGTGCCGCAGCTCTCGCGCTGGGAGCGGGCGTCGCGGTTGGCCTACGATCGCTGTTCGGCGACGACAATCTCGGTAGCGCGGAAACGACTCTCGCCGGCGTCGTGTTTGCACTGTTGGCCGCCTATCTGGCGCACCGATTCGCGCCGAACGCACTTGGTCCCGACATTCCCGACGATGCCGGTCATTCGGCGACGCACGCGGTGGCGGTCGGGCTGATGCACGGTCTGCGCGCGGTTGCCCGGAGTCGAACCGTGATGGCCGCCCTGGCCGCGATAGGTGCTCACCGCCTCGTCTTCGGTATGAACACGTTGATGCTGCTGGTGCTGATCAAACACAAAGCGCTCGGTGGCGGCTTCGGTGACATCGCAGCCGTCGCGATGTTCACCGCGATCGGAGCGTTTGCCGCGGCATTTTCGACGCCGGTGATGGTCGAAAGGATGGGGCGGCGCAACACCATCGTCGTGGCGATGATCGTCGGTGTGGTTGCGCAGCTCGCTCTGCTGGGGCTACAGCCAATCGCCGTCGCCGCGGCCGCAACCGTGCTCGGCTTGGTTGGACAAACCGCCAAACTTTGCGGCGACGTCGCCATGCAGGTCGACATCAACGACACCGTGCGCGGTCAGGTGTTTTCCGTGCAGGACGCGATCTTCAACACCGCGTACGTTGTGGCGATCACCATTGCGGCCCTAACGATTCCCGCCGACGGCCGTTCCTCCGGGCTGATCATTTTCGGAGCGTTCCTGTACGTCGTCGGGGGTGTTGTCACGTGGTTGATGTACCGGTCCATCCACCGCGTGACGCCGGTCGATAACTCCGTCTCACACTGACGCGGCGTCGACCGCTTCCATCTTGACCGGTGTGCGTTCACCCCGACGTCGGAATGCGAACACCGCACTGATCCCGGCGAGGACCACCAGGATGATCACGTAAATCGAGTAGCCGATATACGTTGTGCGCAAACCGAAGTGGCCGGTCGCGGCACCCGCGATCACCGCCGGGATCGAGAATCCGAGGTAGCTTCCGACGAAGACCGCCGCGAAGACGCGACCACGTTCGGCTGCGGGAGTCACAGCGCTCAGCATCGCAACCACCGCGACAAAAGCTGTTCCGAAACCGATTCCAGCGATACCGGAGCCGATGAGATAGATCGGGGTCGACGCCGTGAGCGCACCGCTCAGGGTGGTCAGCACTCCTACCAGGAGGGCCGAAATCCCAACGGCCCGTTTGGGTTCGGGCTCCATTCGACTGAACACCACCGCGGCAACGGCCGCGACGAGGAAGAAGATCGCGAGGGCGACTCCCGACGCCGCGTGGTTGGTGATGCCGAGCACGCTGGCCACCACAGACGATCCCAACGACAGTTGCATGCCGCCGAGCGACCAGGTCGCGAGCATAACCGGCACGCCCGCGATGAACACGGAGCGAACCTCGGGCGGTACCGACGCATGGGGCGCAACCGTCGTGAGTAGGTGGCGACGATCGTCGAATCCGCTACGCGGCGACGTCTCGGGGAGCCAGACGACGGCCGCGAGTGCTCCCGCGAGCGCGATTCCGGTGAGAACGTAGATGATGACGCGAGGGTCGGGGGCGTACTCGACGAGTGTTCCGGACGCGATGACACCAAACGCCAACCCGATGCCCGGCGCGGCACCGTTGGCCATCGCGCCGGTCTGCTCGTCGGGCTGGAGGTCGAGCATCGTGGCGCTTAGCGCGCCGAGGATGGCGCCGGTCGCGATGCCTTGCACCACTCGCGCGACCATCAGCGTCACAACGCCGTCAGCCAGGGCAAACGCGGCCATCGCCACGATGAGCAACGCGATTCCGGCGAGGAGCACGGGGCGTCGACCGATGTGGTCGGAGATGGACCCGACGGTCAACAGCATGGCAAGCAGGGCGATCACGTAGACCGCGAAGATCACCGTCAGGGTGAACGCCGAGAAGCCCCATAGTTGTTGATACAGCGGATAGATGGGAGAGGGCGCCGCAGACGCAAAAAGCACGAGGGCGG
>QIRE01000132.1_pt1 | contig 18139 bp, 17 predicted proteins | sample 2940141 | NCBI WGS metagenome assembly QIRE01 (sample SAMN09273532, study PRJNA473421) | Gut metagenome, whole genome shotgun sequencing project. | isolation source: gut tissue | host: Folsomia candida VU population | place: Netherlands: Amsterdam | collected 2016-03-06
AAGCCCTCCAGCGCCAATGGTACTGCACCCTAACCAGTGTGGGAGAGTAGGACACCGCCGAACTAAATTTAGAAATACCCCGTATTAGGGCCGACCACCGGCCCCAATACGGGGTATTTTCATATCAGCAGAACAGCAAGGATTGGTGACGATGACGGACAGGTCAAAGGATCGACGCGACGATCGGCGCGATAGGCCGCAAGGTTCGCGAGATCGGAGTGGATCCCGCGACCGCAATTCTGGGTCGTCGCGCGGAACCGTGCGGCCCGACGAGCCTGCGCTTCCCGACGACGTCGTTGCGAGTGACCTTGATCCCGAAGTACGTCGAGATCTGCTGACACTCGACAAAGCGAATGCAGATCAGGTTGCACGCCACTTGATCATGGTGATGAACCTAATGTCGGAGGATCCTGTTGCGGCTTTGGCACACGCTCGTGCAGCTCGTGAGCGTGCCGGCCGGATTGGCGTCGTGCGGGAGACCGCGGGTATCGCAGCGTATTCGGCTGGCGAGTGGCAGGAAGCTTTGGGTGAGCTCCGCACCGCTCGTAGGCTTACCGGCAGCAATGCGTTGCTGCCCCTGATCGCTGACAGTGAACGAGGCCTTGGACGCCCACAGCGCGCCATAGATTTGGCCCGGAGTGAGGATGGCCGTGCGCTCAAGGGTGATGAGGCGACCGAACTCCTGATCGTCGAGTCCGGGGCCCGCCTTGACCTGAATGAGCCAGACAAAGCGGTCGTCACGCTGCAGGCTGCCGATCTTAATCCTGCCAATACCGGTGATACGGCGGCTCGCCTCTTCTATGCGTACGCAACAGCGCTGCTCGCGGCAGGCCGCCGAGACGACGCCGCCGACTGGTTCATGAACGCGGCTGCCGCTGACGTCGACGACATCACCGATGCGGAGCTGCGACTCGTTGAGTTGGCGGAGGATGGCAATCCCGCGGCCCCGGTACCCGATGTAACGCCCGAGCCAGCTTCGGAACCCGAGCCAGCTTCGGAACCCGAGGCAGCTTCGGAACCCGAGGCAGCTTCGGAACCTGAGGCAGCGGAACGTCAACCTGAGCCGGAGCCCGAGTCAGCACCCGAACCTCAGCCAGAGCCGAAGGCAGTTGCGGCGGCTATCGTCGCCGACGCCCCGACACGTACCCTCGCCACCGAGTACGACGCGCTCCTCCTGGATCTGGATGGCACCGTTTTTGCGGGCGCCAAAGCTTTGCCGGGTGCCCACGAGGCGCTGGCCGATTTGGTGAATCTGCCCTACTACGTCACTAACAATGCGAGTCGCAGCGCTGCGGAAGTCGCCGATCATCTTGGCGAACTTGGCTTTTCAGCAACGGCCGATCAAGTTGTGACCAGCGCCCAGACTGGCGCACGGCTACTCGCGGACCGGCTCGAACCGGGGACACGAGCGCTCGTCGTTGGTACCGACAGTCTCGCTCAGGAGGTCCGTGCCGTCGGTATTGGGGTTACGCGCAGCGCCGACGACCGTCCGGATGCCGTCATCCAGGGCCACTCACCGACTACCGACTGGGCCGCCCTTTCCGAGGCCGTCTTGGCCATCAATAGTGGTGCCATCTGGGTTGCCTGCAATATTGATCCGACGCTGCCGTCGGAGCGAGGCTTCTTGATTGGCAACGGGTCCATGGTGGCGGCGGTCGCGAATGCGACACGCCAACAACCGTTGGTTGCGGGTAAGCCGGCTGCACCACTACTCACCGACGCCATTGAGCGTGCGAGCTCGCGCAAACCGCTTGTCGTCGGAGACCGGCTCGACACCGACATCGCAGGCGCAGTCACGGTTGGCGCCGACAGCGCGCTGGTATTGACCGGAGTGACCGACGCCGTCGCGCTGCTGACCGCGGACGTTACCGAACGTCCGACGTTCGTGATGTCTGATCTGCGTGGACTGTCGTCGCCGCTTGGCGCACTGCGAGTGGGCAGCCAGCCTGGCTGGTCCGTTGACGTACAGGAAACTGCCGATGGGATCGTCGTTGACGTTTCGGCGACCGCGGCCGCCGACGACATCTCGGCACTACCGGCCCTCGCCTCGGCGGTATGGGATGCGCTCGACGCGCGTGCTGGTGACGCGGATCCTCTGACGCTGGCCATCAACGGGGCCGACGAGCGGGTACGGGCTCTGCTTGACGGACTCGGTGTGCGATAGCGTTGGAGTCGATGACTTCGCCAACTCCGACGCCAGGACAGCCGAAACCCGGCGAGCATTTGGCTGTGCCGGCGCCGTCGGTTACCCCCGACGTCGTGGCCGAGCGTGTGTCTGAACTGCTAACGCAGGTGGATGAGATTCGCGATGCCGAAACAGGCAGTGAGTCGGACGACGTCGATCTGAGCGCACTGGAACGACAGGCAGTGCTGCTCGAACAGGCACACCAGGTGCTCTCCGGAGCCCTCGAAGACGTGGATCGTGGCTAACAATCCTCGTGCGCGCCTCGACGCTGAACTTGTGCGTCGTGGGCTAGCACGGTCCCGCGACCATGCCCGCGAGCTCATAGCCGCGGGCGAGGTTCGTGTGAGCGGTGTGGTGGCGTCGAAGCCGGCGACGAATATTACTCGCGACACGCCAGTCCTAGTTGCGACGCCAACCGAAGACTGGGCGTCGCGCGGGGCACACAAACTCATGGGTGCTTTGGACCGTTTTGAGCCCGAGGGTTTGACGGTTGCCGGACGTCGATGCCTGGACGCCGGTGCGTCGACGGGCGGATTCACCGATGTGCTGCTGAAGCGGGACGCTCGGCAAGTCGTGGCCGTCGACGTCGGTTACGGTCAACTGGTTTGGCGACTGCAGAACGATGAACGCGTCGACGTGCATGATCGAACCAACGTGCGTTCGTTGACTCCTGAAGACATTGGCGGGGCGGTGGAGCTGACGGTATCGGACCTATCCTTCATTTCGCTGCGCCTCGTTCTTCCGGCGATCGCCGCCTGCACGCAGGTCGGTGGCGACATTCTGCCGATGGTCAAACCGCAGTTCGAGGTAGGGAAGGATCGTGTGGGGGCAGGCGGAGTTGTTCGCGACCCACAGCTACGTGCCCAAGCGGTCATCGACGTCATCAGAGACGCATCGACGCTGGGTCTGCAGACGCAAGGGGTGGTAGCAAGTCCACTTCCGGGCCCGTCGGGCAACGTCGAGTATTTCGTGTGGTTACGCAAAACCGAAACACCTGCGGAATTGTCAGAGGTAATCAACACAATGGTCGAGAACGCCGTCGCAGAGGGGCCGCAGTAGGTGAACGCTTCTTCCACACGTGAATTTCTGGTCGTCGCGCATACGGGCCGCGAGGCCGTCACTGTCACGCTCGAAGCGATTGCGCGCGCGTGTTCTGGTGCCGGAATCCGTTTGCGAATCGTCGACTACGACACCATCGATCACGACATAAGTGGGCATCCGCCACCCGGTCACAATGAGATCGGTACACATCCGGTTGATCCGGATCGTCTGCGCGCGTTCGGTGCCGATGTCGAGGTGACACATGCCGATACGGCGTCGGCGCGGGGCTGCGAGTTGGTCATCGTGTTGGGTGGCGACGGCACCTTCCTGCGCGCGGCCGAGTTGGCCTACCCGGAATCGGTACCCGTGCTGGGCATCAATCTGGGCAGGATCGGCTTCCTCGCTGAGGCGGAAGCCAATCGCGTTGATGAAGTTATGGCCCGACTGATCGCACGCGATTACCGCATCGAATCCCGGATGACACTCGACATTTCGGTTATCAATCCGCAGGCGAGCGCGGATGCTGCGATCGTCTCGACGTGGGCGCTGAATGAAGTTGCTATTCAGAACCGGACCAATCAGGGCGTGCTGGAACTACTGACCGAGGTTGACGGCCGTCCGGTGTCGGCGTTTGGCGCCGACGGACTGTTGGTGTCGACGCCAACTGGGTCCACCGCGTACGCATTCTCGGCGGGCGGACCGGTAATGTGGCCGGATCTCGAGGCGATACTGATCGTGCCCAGCAACGCGCACGCGCTCTTCGCACGACCGATGGTGACCAGTCCTCGGTCGAAGATTGCCGTCGAGGTGGATAAGGATGGTCGGGCCGCGGTGGCACTCTGCGACGGTCGCCGAGTTATCGACGCGCCGCCGGGGTCACGTGTCGAGGTTGTGCGCGGCCATCGTTCGGTGCACTGGGTCCGAATCGACTCCGACCCATTCGCGGACCGACTTGTGACCAAGTTCGACTTGCCGGTGACCGGCTGGCGCGGACGAAAGGTCTAGCCATGCTGGAAGAATTATCGATCCGCGGGCTCGGTGTCATCGAGGAGGCCTCCGCCGAATTCCATCCGGGATTCACGGTATTAACCGGCGAGACCGGTGCTGGCAAAACGATGGTCGTAACGAGTCTGCACTTGCTGTCGGGGGCACGCGCCGACCCGACGCGGGTACGCGTGGGACATGAGAAGGCGATTGTCGAAGGGCGGTTCCGCCTCGTTAATCCGTTGCAGGACACCGAAGCCGACCCGGAGCTCACCGAGATGCTGGAGGCCGCCGGCGCTGACGTCGACGACGATCAGTCGGTGATTGCGATGCGTTCGGTGTCCGCTGACGGCCGCTCGCGGGCGCATCTCGGCGGTCGATCAGTTCCAGTGGGGCTCATGGGTCGGATGACGAGCCGCCTGTTGACCATCCACGGCCAAAACGATCAGCTCCGACTACTGAAAGGCTCGCAACAGCGCGCCGCCCTGGATCGCTTTGCCGGGCGCGGTGTCGCCAAGTCGTTACGCGACTATCGCGAACGTCGAACCGAATGGCTGAGGCTGGCCGACGACTTGGCCCGACGTCGGGCGAGTTCGTACGAGTTGGCGCAGGAAACCGATCGACTACGGTTCGCCGTCGACGAGATCGGTGCTGTCGACCCACACCCGGGGGAGGACGCCGAGCTTATTGGAACCATTCGACGACTCACCGATCTCGACACCATTCGAACGGCTGCCGGAACCGCGCATACGGCGGTTCTCGGCGATGGTGGGTCCGATCAATCGTCGATTATCGAATTGCTCGGCCAGGTGCGCAGCGTGCTCGAGTCGTCAAGCGACGACACGTTGCGGGCACTGCTGCCGCGTGTCGCCGAGGCTTTGGCCGTGAGTTCCGATATCGGCGCCGAGCTCACCTCCTTCGTGTCAGATCTCCCCTCCGACGCTGGGGAACTCGACAAGCTGCTTAACCGTCAGGCCGAGCTGAAGTCGTTGACCCGTAAGTACGCCGCGGACATCGACGGCGTCCTTGACTGGTATCAGACCGCGCTGGCGAGGTTGGCTGAAATCGATAATCCGGCGGAGTCGATTGAAGACCTTCAAGGTGCCGTCGACGCGGCGCGCACCGGTGTCACAGAAGCGGCTCAGCGACTCCATGACCAGCGCGTGAAAGCTGCCACTTCGTTGGCGAAGCAAGTCAGCGCAGAGTTAGCTGGCCTGGCGATGGGCGGTGCGACGCTGGAGGTTGAGGTTCGCTATGACGTCGACAACGATTCTTCCGAAGCCGACCCGACCCTCGAGGTGACGACGGTCGACGGCATGGTGGTTTCGCGTGCCGGTGCCGACGGCGCGGACGTCGTTGAGTTTTCACTGCGCGCACATCCCGATGCGGTACCCCTTCCGATCGCACGGTCCGCGTCGGGCGGTGAGCTGTCGCGCGTGATGCTGGCTCTCGAGGTTGTGTTGGCGGCTCCCGACGGCGGTTCGATCATGGTGTTCGACGAGGTCGACGCTGGCGTCGGCGGCGCTGCGGCAGTAGAGATCGGCCGACGCCTTGCGCGCCTGGCACTCAAACATCAAGTTATCGTGGTGACGCACCTTCCTCAGGTGGCCGCCTTCGCCGACAACCACGTCGTCATCGGCAAGGATATCGGCGAGCCGTCGAACGGCCGCCGCCGTTCGCCGGGAGGGCATACGAGTACCGTACGAACACTGGAACGGAACGAACGAGTCGTTGAACTGGCGCGGATGCTGGCCGGTATGGGGGACTCGGATACAGGACGGGCGCACGCCGAGGAACTCCTCAGCGCGGCCGAAGACTATCGAAGCATCCGAAAGGAAACGACCGCATGACCGACCCGCATGTCCTGACGATTCCGCTGCACGAGGAATATCTGACGACCGCCAAGCGTGAAGTCGTGACTTCGGTTGCGCAAGTCCGCAAAACGGTTGATACGGAATCCGCGAGCATTTCGCTCGACGTCACGCGAGAGCGAGCCGACGTCGAACGGGTCAGCGTTGCGCCGCGCGAAGTCGCCGCCGACACCCAGCCGTATTGGGATGGGGACACCTATGTTGTGCCGGTCGTCGAGGAGGAACTCGTCGTGACCAAGCGGCTCATCGTGCGCGAAGAAGTCCGGATTCGAAAGGCTCGTGGTACCGAAACGGTTTCAGTTCCGGTTACAGTTCGTCGCGAACGCGTCGAAGTGAACGAAATTGCGGTAAATAGTAATCCCGATAAACACAGTCACCATTAGGGCGATAGTGTTTGTGAATATACGGACCCCCGCTTGAGAGGATTCACCCGATGATTGTGACGTTCGCCGGATACGACATCAAAGTAGGGACACCGGTTGTCTCGCGTGATGGCGCGGAAGTTGGCGCGGTAGATTCGACGATCGGCGAGGATCTCGTCGTGGCCATCGCCAATTCAGACGCGAGGATGCTGCTGAATGAGGCTGGCGTCGCAGGATTCGAGCCGGACTTCATTCGCCTGAACAAGAACGCGGCCGACATCGCCGCCGGGGAGTTCGACCGCGCCGATGGCCAGCAAGCGCCGGCGCCGGTCGCAGAACCGGAGCCCCTCGCGGAGCCACAAGCAGCCGCGGAGCCAGAACCAGCCGCCGCGCCCGAGTCGGAACCCGCGCCCGCCCCATCTGTCGCCAGCTACTTGGCTTCGGTTCCCGAACCTGCCCCGTTGGCTGAAACGCCTGCCCCGGAGCCCATTCCGGCCCCGGCCGAAACCGCCGTTCCGGCTGCCGCGGTGGCACCCGGCCCCGACGGCCAGACCATCCACCTGCATGCCGAAGACCTGATCGCCGCTAAGCGTGAGGTTGCCACCGGTGTTGTGAAGGTTGCCAAGAAGGTGCTCGTCGAGGACAAAGCTCTCGACGTCGACGTGTTCACCGAGAAGGTCACCGTCAACCGAGTTGACCTCGACGAAGACGCCGACGCTGACTACGCGTTTGAAGAGGGTGTCTTTGAGATCGAGCTGCGCGGCGAGGAGATCGAAGTTGGCAAGCGTGTACGTCGCGTCGGCCAGGTGCAGGTTGGCACCGAGCGAAACACCACCACTCAGCGAGTTACCGGTCAGGTTCGACGCGAAGAGCTTGAGGTCAACGAAGAGGCCTACGACACCACTCGTCCGACGGGCGACAAGGCCTAAATTTGGCCGACGCCCGCGTGTGGTCTGCGTGACTGATGTGACAAAAGTGGTAGTTGTTACGGCGCGCCTCCGCACGTAGGGCGCCGTCGCATTCAATGATGGTCGGCATGAAGATGCCTGCATTGCTCGCCCGTACCACCGAAGAACTGCCTGGCGTCATCGGTATCGCCAGGATCGACAAGAACACAAAGCGGCTGCTCGAACGGGTCGGTCCCGGCGACATCGCGATTCTCGACGAGGTTGACCTTGACCGGGTCACCGCGGACGCGCTCGTTGAGGCCAACGTCGTCGCGGTGGTCAACGTGTCGCAGTCGATCACCGGGCGCTATCCGAACCTGGGGCCGGAAGTATTGGCGGCGTCGGGCATCGCGCTACTCGACGACGTCGGACCCGAAGTCTTCAAGCGCGTCAAGGACGGTGCGAAACTTCGCGTCGACAACGATCGGTTGTACATCGGCGAACGCCGTCTCGCTAAGGGCATCGAACTGGGTGAGCGTGACATCGCCGACATGATGATCGACGCGAAGTCAGGCTTAGTTGATCACCTGGAAGCTTTTTCGGGCAACACAATTGAGTTCATCCGCAGCGAATCGCCGTTGCTGATCGACGGCGTCGGTGTCCCTGAAATCGACGTACCGTTGGCCGGCCAGCACGTGGTCATCGTTGCCGACGGTCCTCGGCACGCTACCGAACTGAAGTCGCTGCAGTCGTTCGTCAAGGAGTACTCGCCGGTGATGATCGGCGTGGGCGTCGGAGCCGACGCGCTGCTCAAGGCCGGATACCGGCCGAAGATCATCATTGGTGACCCCGACATGATGAGCAAAGAAGCTCTCAAGTCGGGTGCGCAGATCGTGCTTCCCGCAGATCCCGACGGCCACGCCGCGGGACTCGAGCGGATCCAGGATCTGGGGATCGGCGCCATCACATTCCCGGCAGCCGGCTCCGCCGCGGATCTCGCGCTCCTGCTTGCCGATCACCACGGAGCGGATCTCATCGTGACTGCAGGCTTCGGTGGCGGACTGGACGACTTCTTCGACCGTTCGCGTCGGGAAAGCAACCCATCGACATTCCTGACTCGTCTCAAGGTTGGGCCAAAGTTGGTCGATGCCAGCGCAATTGCCACCCTGTACCGCAGCCGGGTATCGGGGACGGCTATCGCCCTAGTCATTATCGCCGCACTAATCGCTGTCATCACCACGATTCTGCTGACGTCCAGCAGTGGCGCGGAGATCTCAGATTGGGCTGTCGCGCAATGGAATTCGATGGTTCAGTGGCTGAACTCGCTGTGGGATCGCTAGCGTGATCAGTCTGCGTCAACATGCCATTTCGCTCGTAGCGGTGTTCTTGGCTCTCACGCTCGGCCTTTTTCTCGGATCGGGTTTCCTCGGCGACAAGGTGAATTCGGTCGCGGGCACATCCCGCGACCGAATCGGTGACCTCGAGACCCAGCGCGACAAGCTCAATGCCCAGGTGAACGCCGGAAATGGTTTCGTGTCGGCGGTGACCCCGCAACTGCTCGCCAACAAGTTGAGTGGCAGGTCCGTGATCGTCGTGAGTGCGCCAAACGCCTCCGACGGCGACGTGCTTGCCGTCAAGGAAGCGGTCAACGCCGCGGGCGGGCGGTTCGCCGGACAGCTCGGATTGACCGACCAGCTTCTCGCGGATACGTCGGCCGAGAAGCTACGCACGATCATCGACCAATCGATTCCCGCGGGCGGCGCCCTGAAGCCGGAGTACACCGACTCGGGTGCCCGCGTCGGTGACCTCCTTGGCGCACTGACGTTGAGCCCTACCGGCGCGTCGACGGTATCGAAGGCCGACCTCGGCAACGGACTGTCCGCCCTGCGCGACGGCGGCTATGTCACGTTCACCAACAACGCGATATCGACCGGTCAGGCAGTTGTTGTCGTGACCGGCGACGCCTACCCGTCAAACTCTGGCGCACAAGGCCAACTAACGGCCAAGTTGGCAACCGCCATGGCGGCGCACGGCACGGCTGGCGTACTGGCCGGACGGACCGGGTCGGCCGAGGGCGGATCACCGATCGCGATCGTCAGATCCGACCCGTCGCTGCGTGGCCTAGTTTCGACGGTGGACAACGTCGACCAGCAAATGGGCCGGGTGACGACGGTGCTGGCGCTCGCCGCCGACGTCAAGGGCAAACCGGCTGCGTTCGGCACCGGTCCCGGCGCTGTGGCAATCACGCCGGGCGGTTAGCGCAGGACGTGTCCACGGACACACCGCGTCGACGTGGCGTGGTGTGTCCGAACTGGGCGTTGAGGTGTTACCGTGGAGTCCCGTAGGTAATTGGGCCGCAATGGTCCGATTGGAACCAACGGGAGACGCATTGCGACCACTTCGCCACACCCACGATGGCACCAAGCATATTTTTGTCACCGGCGGCGTCGCGTCGTCACTTGGCAAAGGTCTGACCGCATCTAGCCTCGGTCAGTTGCTGACTTCACGCGGTCTGCGTGTCACCATGCAGAAGCTCGATCCGTATCTCAACGTCGATCCGGGCACCATGAATCCGTTCCAGCACGGTGAAGTGTTTGTGACCGAGGACGGGGCGGAAACTGACCTCGACGTCGGGCACTACGAACGCTTCCTCGATCGCAATCTGTCTCAGTCGGCGAATGTGACTACCGGACAGGTGTATTCGACGGTTATCGCGAAGGAACGCCGCGGCGAGTATCTCGGTGAGACCGTTCAGGTGATCCCGCACATCACCGACGAATTGAAGTCGCGGATTCTCGCTATGCGCGAGGCCGACGCGGACGGCAACCACCCGGACGTCGTGATCACCGAAATTGGTGGCACCGTTGGTGATATCGAGTCATTGCCGTTCATCGAGGCGGCGCGTCAGATCCGTCACGACGTCGGGCGCGACAACGTTTTCTTCCTGCACGTGTCGCTGGTGCCGTACCTTGCGCCGTCAGGTGAATTGAAAACCAAGCCGACGCAACACTCGGTGGCCGCCCTTCGCAACGTCGGTATTCAGCCCGACGCACTGATCCTGCGCTGCGATCGGGATGTGCCCGAAGGGCTCAAGCAGAAGATCGCACTCATGTGTGACGTCGACATCGAGGGCGTCATCTCGACTCCCGACGCACCGTCGATCTACGACATCCCCAAGGTGCTACACAGCGAACAACTCGACGCCTACGTTGTTCGCAAACTTGGGTTGCCGTTCCGCGACGTCGACTGGTCGGAGTGGGGCGATCTCCTTGAGCGCGTTCACGATCCGCGGGAGACGGTTACTGTCGCGTTGGTCGGTAAGTATGTCGACCTGCCGGACGCTTACCTGTCGGTGACCGAGGCGATCCGCGCCGGCGGATTCGGCCATCGGGCACGCACGAATATCCGTTGGGTCCCCTCCGACGACTGCGCGACTCCCGAAGGCGCGCGTGCCGCGCTCAGCGATGTTGACGCGATCCTCATTCCGGGCGGTTTCGGCATTCGTGGGATCGAGGGCAAGCTCGGTGCCATCAGCTACTCGCGGCAACGCGGCATCCCGCTACTTGGCTTGTGCCTCGGCCTCCAGTGCGTCGTAATCGAGGCGGCACGCAGCGTCGGCCTCGACGATGCGAGTTCGACCGAATTCGATCCGGACACAAAGCATCCGGTGATCTCGACGATGGCCGATCAGGAGCAGGCCGTCGCCGGTGAAGCCGATCTGGGTGGCACCATGCGCCTCGGCGCGTATCCGGCGACGTTGACCCGCGGGACGCAGGTCGCCGACGCCTACGGGGTCACCGAGGTATCCGAGCGGCACCGCCATCGCTTCGAGGTCAACAACGACTACCGCGATCGAATCGCCAAGTCGGGCTTGGTATTTTCTGGAACGTCACCCGACGGTCGACTCGTCGAGTTTGTCGAGTACCCACGGGCCGAGCATCCGTTCCTAGTCGCTACGCAGGCTCACCCAGAATTGAAGAGTCGCCCGACCCGGCCGCATCCGCTGTTCCGTGCGCTGATTGGTGCGGCACTGAAATACAAGGCGGCAGAACGACTTCCGGTCAATATTCACGCCGGGGACGCTGACGACGAGTGAGCGACCACGAGTTCACCGTGACGTCGTCGACGCAGATCTACGACGGCGCGATTCTGGCGCTGCGCGTCGACGACGTGGTGATGCCCGGCGGAACGTCGGCTAAACGCGAGGTCGTCGAGCACCATGGTGCGGTCGCGATCGTCGCGGTGGATGACCACGACCGGGTCGCGATGATCCGGCAGTATCGGCATCCCGTTGGCCGACGTCTGCTCGAGCTGCCCGCAGGCCTACTCGATGGTGGGGAAGGTGAAACGCCGCTGTTCGCGGCACAGCGCGAGTTGGCCGAAGAGGTGGATCTTGAGGCGGCACAGTGGTCGGTGTTGGCCGATCTCATCCTGTCGCCCGGCTTCTGCGACGAGGCGTTGCGCGTCTACCTGGCTCGTGGACTCACCGAGCTGCCAGCAGCCGACCGCACCGACGAAGAAGCCGACCTCACGGTCGAATGGATCCCAGCAAGCGAAGCGTCTGCCCTGGTCGGCCGGGGCGAGATAGTCAACGCGACGGCCGCGGCTGGAGTGCTCGCCGCTGCGGCGGCCCTGTCGGACCCGACGCTTCTGCGCGACGTCGACGCGCCGTGGCCTGATCGGCCGGTGGCCTTCACCAATCGCCACGCGCGCTCAAACTTGCGAAACTCCAGGCCGTAATGGTCGGTGCGCTGGTTACCCGCTACCTCGACCACCTGGTCGTCGAGCGGGGAGCTGCGAAGAACACGGTTGCGTCGTACACACGTGACCTCACCCGGTACGCCGACTATCTGAAACGTCGGGGGATTGCCTCACTGAGTGAGGTGAGCGAGGAAGATATTCGGGAGTTCCTCGTCGAACTTCGACGTGGTGACGCGGACCGTGATCAGTCACCTCTCGCGGATAGTTCGATTGCGCGCACGCTCGTCGCTGTCCGTGGCTTTCACAAGTTCGCGCTCGTCGAGAATGTCGTCATCGCCGACGTGGCGCACGCGGTGACCCCTCCACGACCGGCACGGCGCCTGCCCAAGGCATTGTCGATCGACGAGGTTATCGCGATCCTCGCGGCCGTCGGCGACGGCGAGACGCCGCGCGGCCTACGTGATCGGGCGTTGCTCGAACTTCTCTACAGCTGCGGCGCACGCATAACCGAAGTTGTTGACCTCGACGTCGATGACATCGATACGACACACCGATCGGTCGTGCTGCACGGTAAGGGCGGAAAGCAGCGCCTGGTCCCGATCGGCGGACCCGCCGTCGACGCGGTGATCGCCTACCAAGTGCGCGGGCGTCCAGCATTGGCCAACGGTCGCAGCCCGGCACTGTTTCTCAACGTGCGCGGTGGCCGCCTGTCCCGACAGTCGGCGTGGCAGACATTGACGACCGCGGTGGAACGGGCGGGCATCACAAAGGCTGTCTCGCCGCACACCCTGCGGCACAGTTTCGCTACCCATCTGCTCGACGGTGGCGCTGACGTCCGCGTCGTGCAGGAGTTGTTGGGACATGCGTCGGTGACGACAACGCAGGTGTACACACTGGTGACCGTCAATACGATGCGTGAGGTGTTCGCCACGGCACACCCGCGGGCCCGATGATCGTCGCGGTGCGGCGGGTTGACACTGGACCGAGGCCTGCCTGCACTAGGGTGGGAAGACAACACAGACATGCGGAACGTCATGCGGCAACGATTGGACAGGAGCGTCGGGAGTGACCATGCCCGAGTCGGGGAAGCCAACCCCCGCCCAGCGTCCCGACGTCACGCAGTACCAACTTGCGGTGAATACCCGCCCCGATAATGACGGCGACGACGGTGATCAGCCGGTAGGTGAACTCGGTCCGACCGGTCGCCCGATCCGCCCGGTCCCGGAACCTACGCCACTCTCGACGCATGGCCCCGCGACGATTATCGCCGTCTGCAACCAGAAGGGCGGCGTCGGCAAGACCACGTCGACTATCAATCTTGGTGCGGCCCTTGCCGAATGCGGGCGTCGCGTCTTGCTCGTCGATCTCGATCCGCAAGGTGCACTGTCGGCCGGCCTCGGTGTGGCGCACCATGAGTTGGCCGAGACGGTGCACAACCTTCTGGTCCCGCCGCATGCGTCCACCGATGACGTGCTGATGCGTACGCGTGTCGAGGGACTGGATCTTCTCCCGTCGAATATCGATCTGTCGGCGGCCGAGATTCAGTTGGTCAACGAGGTGGGGCGCGAACAGACGCTGGCCCGTGCACTGCATCCGATCGTCGACCGCTACGACTTCATTCTGATCGACTGTCAGCCGTCGCTAGGCCTGTTGACCGTCAACGCGCTGGCCTGCGCGGACAGCGTCATTATTCCGATGGAATGCGAGTACTTCAGCCTGCGCGGCCTCGCGCTGCTGACCGACACCATCGACAAAGTGCGCGACCGCTTGAATATGCGGCTCGTGTTGGGCGGCATCGTCGTCACGATGTTTGACCCGCGCACGCTGCATTCGCGTGACGTGATGGCTCGCGTCGTCGAGGTATTTGGTGACGCCGTGTACGACACCGTGATCAACCGAACTGTTCGGTTCCCGGAGACGAGCGTCGCGGGGGAGCCCATCACATCGTGGGCACCAAAGTCAGCCGGCGCGAAGGCCTATCGCGCGTTGGCGCATGAGGTGATTGCCCGCAACGGTCCGTCGCGATGACGGCTGGAGCTCCTCCGGACCGGTTTCAGGTCAAGCTCAATAACTTCGAGGGGCCGTTTGACCTGCTCCTCAACCTCATTAGTCAGCACCGACTCGACGTCACCGAGGTCGCTCTACACGAGGTGACCGACGACTTCATCGCCTACACCCGCGCCATGGGCTCCGACCTGGGGCTCGAGCAGACCACCGAGTTTCTGGTCGTCGCCGCGACTCTGCTCGACTTGAAGGCCGCGCGGTTGCTGCCGTCCGGTGAGGTCGACGACATCGAAGACTTGGCGATGCTTGAGGCGCGGGACCTCCTGTTCGCGCGGCTCCTGCAGTACCGCGCATTCAAGCAGGTAGCTGCGCTATTCGCCGAGCTGGAAGCGACTGCGCTGCAACGGTATCCGCGGGCAGTGTCGTTGGAAGACCAGTTCTCGGAGTTGTTGCCCGACGTGAATCTGGGCGTCGACGCGATGGGTTTCGCGGAAGTCGCTGCGATGGCCTTAACGCCGAAACGCAAACCTGAAGTTGGACTGGACCACATTCACCAGCATCAGGTGTCGGTGCCCGAACAAGCCAAACGCATGACCGCGTTGCTGACCGCGCAGCCGGGGAAGTGGTTGACATTTCGAGACCTCATCGCGGGCTGCGGCAACGGCCTTGAGGTCGTCGCGAGCTTTCTCGGGCTTTTAGAACTGTTCCGTGAGCGAGCGGTTTCCTTCGAGCAGTCGGAGGCGTTGGGTGATCTGTCGGTGAGCTGGACCGGTGATCGCGACGTCGAAGACGTGAACATGGAAAGGGCGGTCGATTACGGATGAGCGAATTCGATAACGGGCGAGCTAACGAAGAACCGGCTAGCGAAGAGTCGGTTGACGACGAACCCGTAGCGATCGACGTCGGACAGACGACACTCGACGCTGAGGACGAACGCGTCCTGGATGACGCCGAGCTGCGGTCCGCCCTCGAAGCTGTCCTGCTCGTCGTCGATTCTCCGGTGTCGACCGAAGAGCTTGCCAGTGCGTTGGAGCAGGACCGGCTGCGGGTCAACAACACGTTGAAGCAGATCGCCGCGGATCTCACGGATGCGAGCAGTGGCATCGACCTGCGGTATGCCGGCGACGGTTGGCGCTATTACACACGCGCCGACTTTGCGCCCTACGTCGAGCGGCTCCTCCTCGACGGCGCGCGGTCGAAGTTGACTCGAGCAGCCCTCGAGACGTTGGCGGTCATCGCCTATCGCCAGCCCGTCACCCGTGCGCGCGTCAGCGCGATCCGCGGGGTCAACGTCGACGGCGTGATCCGCACACTCGTCGCTCGTGGCCTGATCAGCGAGGCGGGAACCGACCCGCAAACGAGTGCGACGCTCTACTGCACAACAGACCTCTTCCTGGAGCGCCTTGGCCTGGCGTCGCTCACGGATCTACCCGATTTGGCGCCACTGTTGCCCGACGTCGACCTGATTGACGACCTCTCCGATGAACTCAACGACGACCCGCGATTCGCCAAATTGGCTGCACAACGGGCACAATCGAGTGAGGCCGAACCGCCATTTGACGATTCGGCACCTTCAACCGATCAGGGATAACAAGATATGGCATCCGCTAGCCGAGACGGCAAACCGGGACGCGCAAAGTCGAAGAAGACTGCGCAACAACAAGTTTCACGCAAGAAGCCGCACCGTAAAGGGAACCGATCGACGCCCGACGTCGCATCCGGTCGAGTGCGCATCAACAATGCGAAGTCCGCTCGTGCTCAGTTGCCGGGTGAAGTCGGCTCCGGTGCTACCTATGAAGCAGATGGCGTTCGCCTCCAGAAAGTCCTCGCTGCAGCAGGCGTCGCATCGCGGCGTGGCGCCGAGGAACTGATTGCCGCCGGTCGGGTGTCTGTGGATGGTGAAATCGTCGTTGAGCAGGGGATGCGCATCAACCCGGACACATCCATCATCCGCGTCGACGGTGCTCGCGTCGTCATTGATGAAACCAAGCAATACCTTGCGCTGAATAAGCCGAAGGGCTACCAGTCGACGATGGCCGACGACCAGGGACGTCCCTGCGTGGGCGACATAGTCGCTGAGCGAGTCATGGCGGGTCAGCGACTGTTTCACGTAGGTCGACTCGACGCCGATACCGAGGGCTTGCTGCTCCTCACCAATGACGGTGAGCTCGCGCACCGGCTGATGCATCCATCTTTTGAAGTTCCGAAGACCTACCTTGCGACGGTCCGCGGTGAGGTTCCACGCGGCATCGTGCGAACTCTGCGCGACGGCGTCGAGCTTGACGACGGTCCGGTATCCATCGACAAGGCGACCATCTTGGAGACTCACGAAGGCCGATCGCTGCTGCGGCTCACCCTGCACGAGGGTCGCAAGCGCGTCGTTCGACGTTTGTTGGATGAGGTCGGCTTCCCGGTACAGCGCCTGCTGCGCACCGACATCGGAGCGGTGAACCTCGGTGATCAGCGTCCGGGTAGCTTGCGCGTCCTCGGTGGCGATGAGGTCGGAGCGTTGTACAAGGCGGTTGGACTGTGAGTGAATCGACGACTGTCATCGCGATCGACGGTCCTGCGGGTACGGGCAAGTCGTCGGTGTCGCGTCTGCTCGCAGAGCGAATTGGAGCCGAGTACCTCGACACCGGTGCGATGTATCGGGCGGCGACGCTCGCGGTGCTGCGCTCGGGCGTGAATATCGACGATGCTGACGCGCTGGCCACGGTCGTGACCAACGCGACGATCGCGCTCGGAACCTCCGACAGCGCCACCGTCACGTTGGATGGCGAGGATGTGACCGCCGCTATTCGGGAAGCCGACGTGACGGCGAATGTGTCTGCGGTATCGGCCAATCCGGCGGTTCGCGCCAAGCTCGTCGAGCTACAGCGGACATTGGCGGTCGGTCGGTATGTCGTCGTCGAAGGGCGCGACATTGGGACCGTAGTGTTCCCCGACGCGGCGTTGAAGGTGTTTCTGACAGCGACGCCCGAAGCCCGCGCCAAACGACGCTTGCGACAAGACACGGGCGCGGGGCGGGCAACCGACTTTGCCGAGGTGCTGGCCAGCGTAAATCGCCGCGACCATCTGGATTCGACGCGTGCGGCGTCACCGTTGCGGGCCGCCGACGACGCGGTCGTGTTTGACACCAGCGAGCTCACCCTCCCGCAGGTGCTCGACGGTTTGATTACCTTGGCGGAGAAGCGGATTGGTGTTTCGCATGAGTGACGGCACGTTCGACGACGTCGAGGGCATCGCATCGCTACCCGGCGACGGTGTCTGGACCGAAGAGTCCGAGTGGGATCTTGAGGACTTTGACCTCGCCGACGACGCGGAAGGGGTAGCCGCTCTACCGGTCGTCGCGATCGTCGGGCGGCCGAACGTCGGCAAGTCGACCCTGGTCAACCGCATCTTGGGGCGTCGTGAGGCCGTCGTCGAAGACGTGCCTGGCGTGACGCGTGACCGGGTGTCGTATCGGGCCGGTTGGTCTGGTCGGGAGTTCACACTCGTCGACACCGGTGGCTGGGAGCCCGACGCGAAAGGCGTACATCAGTCGATCGCGCGGCAGGCCGAACAGGCAATGTCGACGGCCGACCTGATCGTACTGGTGGTGGACGCCACCGTCGGTGCGACAACCACCGACGAAGCGGTCGCTCGTGTGTTGCGTCGATCGAAGACGCCGGTCTTGTTGGCTGCCAACAAGATTGATAGCGATAAAGCTGAAGCCGAGGCTGCGACTCTCTGGTCATTGGGACTAGGGGAGCCGCACCCGGTGTCCGCGGCCCACGGTCGTGGGGCAGGTGATTTGCTCGACGAGATCCTCAAGGCGCTGCCCGAGACGACGAACGTCGTGCCTGCGCTCAGTGGTCCTCGTCGCGTCGCGCTGGTGGGTAAGCCGAATGTCGGAAAGTCGTCGCTGCTGAACAAGTTGTCGGGGACGGACCGATCCGTCGTGGACAACGTTGCCGGAACCACCGTCGACCCGGTGGACGAGCTCATCGAATTGGGCGGCCGCCCTTGGCAGTTCATCGACACCGCCGGCCTGCGTCGCAAGGTCCGCACCGCGTCGGGGCATGAGTATTACGCGTCGCTACGTACGCGATCGGCGTTGGAAGC
>QIRE01000133.1_pt1 | contig 18132 bp, 18 predicted proteins | sample 2940141 | NCBI WGS metagenome assembly QIRE01 (sample SAMN09273532, study PRJNA473421) | Gut metagenome, whole genome shotgun sequencing project. | isolation source: gut tissue | host: Folsomia candida VU population | place: Netherlands: Amsterdam | collected 2016-03-06
CGATCTGCCACGATGCCCTCGGGTCGGCCGGTGCCGAAAGCCTGCCCCTTGCGGGACGACGACCGGGCGATGCCATAGGACATGAAGGACGCGGCGGTCGGACCGCCCGGCGTGATCCCCATCCAGATGCCGACAAGGCCGGATCGGATATAGGTCGCCCAGTAACGCGGCAGCTCGGCGATGGTTTTCAGCACGTCGCGCAGGTCGATTTTCGATGCGACGCCGCGTAACCGCAGACCCTCCTGCACGGTGGACAGCAGTTCACCGATACCGAACAACCCGATCACGACGACAAGGAAGCTGATCCCGCTAAGAAGATCGCTGAACCCATAGGTCAGGCGGATAGAGCCGGTGACGCTGTCCATCCCGACCGACGCCAGCAGCAGGCCCGTCGCCAGCGACACCAGCGTCTTGGCGGGCGCGGCGCTGCCCATGCCGATAAAGGCGGCGAAAGCCAGGAAATAGACGGCGAAATATTCAGGCGCGCCAAAGCGCAGCGCGAATTGCGAGGCCCAGCCAGCCAGCAGCGTGATGACGACGACGCCCAGCAACGCGCCAAAGCCCGCCGACATGAAGGCCAGCGTCAGCGCGCGGGTCGATTGCCCCGAACGCGCCATCGGATAGCCGTCAAAGGTGGTGGCGACCGAAGACGGCTCACCGGGGATGTTGAACAGGATCGACGTGGTGGACCCCCCGAACAGCGCGCCCCAATACATCGACGACAGCAGAATGATGGCCGAGGTCGGGTCCAGCGCGAAGGTCAGCGGAATCAGCAGCGACACGCCGTTGGGCGCACCCAGTCCCGGCAGCACGCCGACGACCAGCCCCATCAACACGCCCGCCACCATCAGCATCAGATGCATCGGTGTGATCGCGACCGCGAACCCCTGCATCAGCAGATCAAAATTTCCCATGTTCCCGCCCCCTCAGTAGATGCCAAGCATGGCTTCCAGCGGCCCTTTGAGCAGCGGAATCTTGAAGATCGTTTCAAAGATCAGATATTGCACGACGGAAAAGATCACCCCGATGGCGATGGCTTTCCACAGCGCGTATTTGCCATGGCGCCACGCGCTGTAGGCGATATAGGCCGATCCCGCGACATAGACGCCAAGCGTCAGCGTGCCGATGACAAAGGCCAGCAGCGCGCCCACAAAGCCACCGATCCGACCAAGGCTTTCGCGGTCGATGAACGGTTCCTCGACATGTTCGGTCTGCGGCGTGGCAGCGGCACGGCGTTGTTTGATAACGGCGCCGATCAGGTTCCACAGGCTTGCGGCGATCAGGATCAGGCCCACGTAAAAGGGGAAATATCCCGCCTCAGGGCCGTGATCGCTCCAGCCATAGCCCAGCTCGGCGGCGCCGACGACGCCCGCGACGCCCAGAAGGCCGGTGACGACGGCTGTGCCAAGTTCGGCGTGAAAGACTTTGACGGACATTCGTCCTCCCCCTTCTTTTGTCATTGCGCCGGACAGTCCGGCAAACGCGGCCGGGACCAAGGCCCCGGCCGCGTAAGGTTCATCAGATTACTGGGCAGTCCAGCCTTCGGACTCGAACACCTTGACGGCGTTCGTTTCGCTGGTGCCGATGAACGAGGTCAGTTCGGCCCCGGACAGGAACGCCGCCGATTGCGAGGTCTTGGCCAGATATTCCTTCCACGCGTCGCTGTCGGCGACCTGCTTCAGCGCGGCTTCGTAATAGGCCACCACCTCGGGTTCGGTTCCGGCGGGCAGCCAGACGGTGCGCGGCATCTGATAGCTTTCGATATCCAGACCCGATTCCTTGCAGGTCGGGATGTCGTGCCAGCCCATGTCGCCCTGGATCGGCTCGGACTCGGCCATGCGCTGCGGCGCGAACACGCACAGCGGACGAACCGCGCCTGCCTGCCATTGGCCCGCGTTTTCGTTGGGGTTGTTGACGTTGGCCGCGACGTGGCCACCGGCCAGCTGCACGCCGACTTCACCGCCGCCATTGAACGGAATGTATTTGAAATCCGCGCCCGAGGTCTGTTCGATCAGCGCCACCAGCGTTTCATCGGTATCCTTGGACTGGCTGCCGCCAAAGGCGATGGTGCCCGGCGCGGCCTTGCCTGCCTCGATCAGGTCGGTGATCGACTGATAGGGGCTGTCGGCCTTGACCCAGACCAGAAACTCATCCAGCGCCAGCGCGGCGACCGGCTGCAAATCCTGCGCGGTATAGGCCAGCTTGGCGACATGGGGCAGCAGATAGACGTTGTTGGTGCCGAAGATCACCTTGTGCGGATCGGCCGCGTTCTGCTTGGCATACAGGAACGCCTCGGCGCCCGAACCACCGCCTTTGTTCAGCACGACGATGGGGCGGTCGATCACGTCGCCACGGGTCAGCGCCGCCTGAATCGTGCGGGCAAAATTGTCCGTGCCACCGCCCGCGCCGGATGCGACGACGAACTCGATGGGGCGCGTGGGGGCCCATTCGGCCATTGCCGGTGCGGCGATCAGCGCGGCAGTTGCGGCCAGCAAGGCGGCTTTGATTGTGGTCATGGTTTCCTCCTCCGGGGTTTGCCGGCCCAAGACGGGCCGGCGCTTGCAATCGTTATTCGGCCACCAGCGCGGCGGCGCCTTCGACCGGCTCGGTCGCCCAGCCAGTGGCCAGCGGCTTCACCTGACGCGCGGGGTTCAGCGCGGCCAGACGCCCGCCCAGCAGCGCGGCTTGCAGCGTCGCGCCGATATCGGCCTTGCCCTGACCCGCGATGTCGAACGCGGTGCCATGCGCCGGGGTGACGATCGGAAAGCCATAGCCCGCGATCAGCGTCACGCCACGGTCAAAGCCCAACAGCTTCATCGCGATCTGGCCCTGGTCGTGGAACATCGTCAGCACCGCGTCGAATTCGCCGCGGATGGCGCGGACGAACACCGTGTCGGACGGGATCGGACCCTTGGCGTTGATGCCATCGGCCACACCAGCCGCGACGGCGGGGGCGATGATGTCGTCATCCTCGGTCCCGAAATTGCGGCCATCGCCCGCATGGGGGTTCAGCGCCGCGACGCCGATCCGCGGGTTCGGTTTGCCCGCGCCGGTCATCACCTCATGGGTCAGCTTCAGGCTGGACAGGATGCGCTCAACGCTCATCTTGCTGGCGACTTCGCTCAGCGGGATGTGCGAGGTGACGCGGGCGTTCCAGACCTCTTCCAGGACGTTGAATTCGCGGCCAACAGCGGTGGTGTGCAGCGCCTTTTCGATAAAGCCGATTTCGTCGATATAGGCCGGACGGGCAAGACGCATCGAGTGTTTGTTGAAGGGCGTGAACATCACCGCATCGGCAATGCCGGAATTCGCAAGACGCAGGACGGCCGCAAAGTTCTGCACGGTCGCGGCGCCGGTTTCAGGGCTGGATGCGCCCAGCTTGACCTGATCCGCCGGGCAGTTGGCCAGATCGACCAGAACGTGACCCGAAGGCATGTCCGCACCAACCTGATCGGCCGCAATCACCGGCAGGTTCAGCGTCACGCCTGCATGATCCGCACCCATTTTCAGCACGCTGGCATCACCGACCACGATCACGTCGCGACCCGCCAGATCGGGATGCGTCAACAGTTTCGCGGCCAGTTCCGGGCCGACGCCACCAGCATCACCGATTGCAAGAGCTATGCGCATTTCCCGATTCCTCTCAATATTAAAAATTCTGTATGCAGAATTTTTCAAAAATTCCACAGATTTCTGTCAAAGTGACGCGACGGTTATTTCAGCAGGCGCGATCCGCCTGCCGAGTTTGTGTGTTATCAGCAGGTTGCCTCAAGCACCCTTCAGACCGTCACCGACCACATGGGCGCAGAGCGCCAATGAGATCGCCCCCGCATCGGGGTGGCCCATGCTGCGTTCCGCCAGCGGACGGGCGCGGCCCAACCGTGGCACCAGATTGGCGGTGGCGTCGGCGGCCTGCTTTGATTGCGCCGCGGCACTGTCCCACGCGGCTGTCAGCGCGTCGCCCGCACCAGCCTGTGCGGCCAGCGTGTCGACAAACGGGACCAGCGCATCGACCAGCGTCTTGTCACCGACCTGCGCGCCGCCCAGACGGACGACGGCGGCATGGGCGGCCTGCGCGCCGCGTGCGACGGTTTGCGCGTCTGGCGCGGTTTCATCGCCCAGAACCTGCCCCCACGCCCGCAGCAACACGCCCCAGATCGCGCCCGAGGTGCCGCCCGCACGATCCGCCCAGGCATCACCCGCCAGCGACAGAACCGTGCCCGCCCCTGCCCCGGCAGCGGCGGCATCTGCGGCGGCGGAGGCGGCGGCGGCTGAACCGCGCGCCATGCCCTGCCCGTGATCGCCGTCCCCGGCCTGTGCGTCGATCAGGCCCAGCTCTTCTTCCGCCTCGGCCAGCGCGTCAGCCATCTGCTGCATCAGCGCGGCCACGCAACGGCCCGATTTCTGCGACGCCGGGGTGCCCTGCGCGATGGTCTGGGCAATCTCGGCCACGGCCTCGATCGCCTCGCCCGCCGCGGAGGGCGCGACGGTGCCCTTGCGGAAGGCGGGCGCATCGGCAGGCGCGCGCCAGAGTTCTTCAAGCTGATCGTCCAGCCATGTCAGCGTCAGCGAACAGCCCGCCATGTCCAAACTGGTGACGAATTCACCGACTTCGGGCTGCACCGGGGTCAGCCCCTCGGCCTGAAGCATCCCGGTCAGGTGATGCCACAGCACGAACAGTTCTTCGTATTTCGTCCGGCCAAGCCCGTTCAGCACCACAGCCACGCGGCCATCATGGCCCGCAGGGCGTTCCGCCAATAGCGGCGTCAGCAGCGCGCGCGCCAGATCAGCGGCAGGCATCATCGGCTCGGTCCGGATGCCCGGTTCGCCGTGGATGCCCAGCCCCATGGCAACCTGCCCCGCATCGACGGTGAACAGCGGATCGGCCTTGCCGGGCAGCGTGCAGCCATCAAAGGCCAGACCGAACGACACCGTGGACGCGTTCACCTTATCCGCGACGGCCATCACCGCATCCAGATCAAGTCCCGCTTCTGCCGCAGCACCGATGACCTTGAACACGACCAGATCGCCCGCGACGCCGCGCCGTTTCGCACGCTCGTCGGCCTTGGCGCTGGCGACATCATCGGTCACGGCCAGAAGGCGCGCGTCGATGCCGTCACCGCGCAGACGTTCGGCCGCAGCGCCGAAATTCAGCACGTCGCCCGCATAGTTCCCATAGCCAAGGATCACGCCGCCGCCGCGGTTCGCGGCTTTGGCCACGCCCTGAATCCACGATGTCGATGGCGAGGCGAACACATCCCCCGCCACCGCTGCATCGGCCAGACCGGCGCCGACATAGCCCAGAAACGCCGGATAATGCCCCGAGCCGCCACCGACCAGCAGCGCCACCTTACCCTTGGCGCCAGGCACCGCGCGCACCGCGCCATGGGCCACATGCGACACCCGATCCGCATTCGCCGCACAAAAGCCACGCAATGCCGCGTCGGCGAAATCCTCGGGTTTGTCAAAGACTTGTGTCATGCGCGGATCGTCCTTCCCGACAGGATAGTTCTGATGTAATCGCGGTTCTGGGCGCAGATGTTCAGCCCGTCCCCGCCGTAATGTTCAACAAGGAACGGGCTGGCGAACCCATGCTGCAAGGCGGTGCGGATCGCCGCGCGCCAGTTGATCGTGCCACCCAGCAAGGGCGCGGGATGGCTGATGATCAGGCCCGACGGATCCTCGATCCGGTAGTAGTTCTTGACGTGCCAATAGCCCGCAAAGGGCGCGCACAGCTCGATCATTTTCGACCAATGCTCGACCGGGCGGTGCAGGCGGATCAGGTTGCCGATGTCGATGTTCAGCTTGACCGACGGGTGATCGACATCGGTGACAAAGCGCACGGAATCATGCGCGGTGCCGACATAGGTATCCTCATACATCTCAAGCGAGATCTGGACGCCGACCTCGGCTGCGTGGCGGGCCAGATCGCGGATCCGGGTGACGGCCAACTGATAGGTCGCGGCGTCATCGGGGTTCTTGACCCCCTGTTCGGTCCAGAACCACAGCGCCTTTTGCTGTGCGGGCGTGAACGGCCCGAAAAAGCCAAAGCTGACATAGCCCGCGCCGATTTCTGCGGCGGTGTCGATCACGCGGTGGCTATAGGCCAGATAATCATCGCCATGTTCGGGGTCGATCACGCTGCGCCGGGATGTGGAAATCGCCGGGATCGACAACCCAAGATCCTTGCAGATCGCCAGAAAATCGGCCCGCTGTGCGGCGTCCAGATCGGCGACACGCAGCCATGAATCGGTGGGATCAACGGCCGTGAAGCCGGCATCGGCCACATCGGTCAGGCTTTCGGCCCAGACCTGCGGCCCGGCATCCTGCACCAGCTGGCCATCCGGCAGCACCCCCGGAAACGGGATCATCGCAGCCGCAATCGGCCATGTTTCGGCAGTCCAGGGCAATGTCACGATACGCTCTCCCTCAAGGCTGCGCAGCTGTCATGCACCCGCAGGTGATGCGTTCTTGCGCGGCCCCCTTGTCTCGAATCCTCAACCTTCGGGCAGGCTAGCACGAGTGGCAATTCCGACGCAATAATACTGTATGCAGAATTTAGGGCACGTTGACTTGGCGAGTGGCGCAGCATACCAATAAGGTCAGCAAGCAGGAGAAATTCGTGGCCTCGATCACTTCTCAGTCAGCCCCCAGCACCGAGGCCGCCGCCCCGATTGAACGGCATTCCCTGCATGACGCGATCCTGACACGCCTGCGCGACATGATCATCGACGGGCAGCTGGAACCCGGCACCCGCATCAACGAAGGCCAGATCGGCGCATTGCTGGGCGTGTCGCGCACCCCCCTGCGCGAGGCGATCAAGTTTCTGGCCAGCGAAGGTCTGGTCGAACTGGTTCCCGCACGCGGCGCCATCGTCAAGAAATTCGGCGCCAAAGAGGTGCTGGACATGCTGGAGGTCGTGCGCACGCTGGAACAATATGCGGGCGTGCGCGCCTGCCAGATTGCGACGCCCAGCCAGATCGCCGAAATCCGGGCCATGCACGATGACATGATCGCCTGTTATCAGTCGGGCGACCGGATGCGGTATTACAAGCTGAACCAGATGATCCATTCGGGCATCGTTGCGCTGGCGGACAACGCGGCGCTGTCGGATGTTCACGGGGTCTTGCAGACGCGGCTAAAGCGTATCCGCTTTATCGGTCACGAAGGCCCGACGAAATGGTCAGGCGCGGTCGATGAACATATCGAGATGATGCACGCGCTTGAATCCCGCGACCCCGACCGGCTGTCGGCCATTCTGGGCAAGCACCTGTCGCAGGCGTGGGAACGGGTCAAGGACGCGCTGCCCTGATCCGCGACACGGGACGGCCCGTCCGGCCGCCCCCGCCGCCCGCGTCAGGCCATGCCCAACGCGGTTTTATACATGTCCAGAATCGCCTCAAGCTCGGCCACTTCGTCGCGGTCCTTCTTGCGCAGGCTGACGATGCTGCGCAGGGCCTTGGTGTCGTAACCGCGGCCCTTGGCTTCGGCATAGACCTCTTTGATCTGTTCCGCGATGTCTTTCTTTTCGGCCTCAAGCTGTTCAATACGTTCGACAATCTGGCGCAGCTCATCGGCGGCTACGCTGTATTGGGCATCATCGCTCATCTTTATTCCCCTGCTTCGGATCGGGCCGAGTGTTAGGCGCTCTTGTTCCCTTGCGCAATCGCCGCTAGGCGGATGGCCCATCACCAACGGCAACGAGGGGCCGACATGACGATCTTTGACGCGATCATCTGGGGCGGCGCGGCCCTTGCACTGACGGGCGTGGCGGCGCTGATCTGGTGCATCCTGACCGTCGCGCGGGCGCGCAGCGCAGGCCTTGACGACGCCGCCATGCGCGACCGGATGCGCCGCGTCCTGACCATCAACATGGCCGCGCTGGCGGTGTCGATGATCGGCCTGATGCTGGTGGTTGTAGGGATTTTCCTTGGCCCCTGAGGCCGGAAGGATTGGAGCGGGTGAAGGGAATCGAACCCTCGTCATCAGCTTGGGAAGCTGCGGCTCTACCATTGAGCTACACCCGCGACGCCGGTGTGATTAGCGTCTTGAGGCGCATTCCGCAAGAGGGCTGCGCCCAAAGGAACGGTCAAAGATGAGAGCATTGGTTCAGCGCGTGGCCGAGGCGTCGGTGCAGGTGGACGGCCAGACGATCGGCCAGATCGGGCCGGGATTGCTGGTTCTGGTCTGCGCGATGCAGGGGGATGATACGGCTGCTGCGGACAAGCTGGCCGCGCGGGTCGCCAAGCTGCGCATCTTTCGCGACGATCAGGGGCGGATGAACCGATCCTTGCTGGATACGGGCGGGGCGGCGCTGGTCGTCAGCCAGTTCACGCTGGCCGCCGATACGCGCACCGGCAACCGCCCCGGCTTTTCCAGTGCCGCCCCGCCCGATGACGGGCGGCGCCTCTACGAACACATCGCAAACAGTTTGCAGATGCAGGGAATTCCCGTGCAGATGGGCAGCTTTGGCGCCGACATGCAGGTGCGCCTGCTGAACGACGGGCCGGTGACGATCTGGCTGGACAGCGCGGACCGCGCTTGACTTTCGCGTCAAAATAGCCCATCTGCCAACAGTCGCCGCCCGCTGCCGCGTGAGCAGTTGCGTTCCTAACGTTACAGGCACGACACCCAATCCCAGTTTCCCATTCACGCGGGGAGGCTTGCAGGCATCCTCGTATCGCGCCTGCATCCCTGCTGAAAGCCGCGCCAGCCGCGCGGCCCCTGTCTTTGCGTCCGATACGGGGGATGCGAGGCACGAAAGTCTTTGATGGAACAGAAAAATACCCGCCGCCCGCATCGTGGTGCCAAATCCAATCCCCGGACCGCACCGCATCTGGACGCGAACGAAGGCCGCCGCGCGCCTGCGCGTGATCCGCTGCCGACCGGCCCCTTTGCCGATATGGGCATTGATCACCGCATCAACGCCAATATCGCCGCGATGGGTCTGACCCGCCCGACACCGATTCAGGAAAAGGGCATTCCGGCGGTCGTTGATGGCCGCGACGTTCTGGGTCTGGCCCAGACCGGCACCGGCAAGACGGCGGCCTTCGGTCTGCCGATGCTGACCCGGCTGATCAAATACGGCAAGAAACCGGACTCGCGCACCTGCCGGGCGCTGATCCTTGCCCCCACGCGCGAGCTGGCGACCCAGATCGCCACCAATATCGACGCCTATGCCGAAGGCACGCCGATCCGGTCGTTCCGCGTCGTCGGCGGCGCGTCGATCAACGTCCAGACCGAGCGCATGTCGCGCGGGGTTGACGTGCTGATCGCCACGCCGGGCCGCCTGATGGACCTGATCGAGCGTCGCGCCATCGACCTGTCGGCCACCACCTATCTGGTGCTGGACGAGGCCGATCAGATGCTGGACATCGGCTTTATCCACACGTTGCGCCGCATCGCCAAGATGCTGCCGCGCGATCGCCAGACGCTGCTGTTTTCGGCGACGATGCCGAAGCTGATGGAAGAACTGGCCGATACCTATCTGACGAACCCGGTTCGCGTGGCCGTCAACCCTCCGGGGCAGGCTGCGAAGAAGATCGAACAGGGCGTGCATTTCGTCCCGCAGGGCGACAAGGCAACGCTGCTGGCCGAATACCTGTCCAAGCACACGGATGAGCTGGCGATGGTCTTTGGCCGCACCAAGCATGGCTGTGAAAAACTGGCCAAGCTTTTGGAAAAATGGGGCTTTGCAGTGGCAGCGATCCACGGCAACAAATCCCAGGGCCAGCGTGAGCGCGCCTTGGCCGCATTCCGCGCCGGGGAAACCCGCGTGCTGGTCGCCACCGACGTGGCGGCGCGCGGTCTGGATATCCCCGAGGTCGCGCATGTCTATAACTATGACCTGCCGAACGTGCCGGAAAACTATGTCCACCGCATCGGCCGCACCGCGCGCGCCGGTCGCGATGGCCGCGCCGTCGCCTTTTGCGCGCCGGGCGAGGTTGCCGAACTGCGCGCCATTGAAAAGGCGATGAAATCGGCGATCCCGGTGATCGGTGGCGATGCGCCGCCGGCGTCGTCCGCACCCTCGGGTCGTCCGCAGCGGGGCCGTGGCTTTGGCGGGAAACCAACGGATGCTGTTGGCACCAAGCGTCCGGCGCGCCGCCCGTCGCGTCAACCGAAAAGCCGTCAGGGCTGATTGCGTCCCGCGAGGGCGGGGGGGCCAGCCCCCCGACCCCCGGGATATTTTCATGAAGAAGAAGGCGCCGCAGGGAATTATTCCTGCGGCCTTTTTCATGTCAGTCGCAGACGCGGCAAGGATGCCGCCGCGGCGAGCCATGCCAATGCGGCACAGGCTGCGATAGCGGCGACCATACCGGTTGCACTGTTATCCATGAACAGCCCCGTGACCGCGATCATCAACCCGCCCGTCAGCATCTGAAACGTCCCACCCAGGGACGAGGCAAGGCCCGCGATGTCGGGATGGGGGTCCAGCGACATGACCATGGCCGTGGGCATCACCAGCCCCAGGCAGGCATTCGCCATGAACAGCCCCACCATCACCACCGGCAGCGCATCGAAACCCGCCCAGACGATCACCGCCAGCAGCAACGCCAGACCGGCAAAGCCGGTGATGGCAAGCGCGATCACACGCTCCATCCCATAGCGTTGGGCCATGGGTGCGGCGAATTGAGAGGCGCTGAAAAAGCCGATGGCATTAGCCGCAAAGGCCAGCGAAAACCCCATCGGCGACAGCCCGTATTGCCGCGTATAGACAAAGCTGGCCGACGAAATGAACACGAAAAAGCTGGCCATGCCAAAGCCGCCGATCATCGTCAGCCCCATGAAACGGCGATCCGTCAGCAGCCTCCGCGCGCCGCTTAGCATCGGCGCGATGCGCACCGGCTGGCGGTATTCAGGGTGCAGCGTTTCGGGCAGCGCGAACAGGATCAGCGCAAGGCTTAGCAGTGATGCTGCGGCCAGCACGGCGAAAATCTCGCGCCAGCCGCCCCATGCCATGACCAGCGACCCGGTCAGCGGTGCCAGCATAGGCGAGACCGAGATGACGATCATGATCGTCGACATGACCCGCGCCGCAGCCGGTCCGGTCGCCACATCGCGGATGACCGCGCGCGGCACGACCATCAGCGTCGCCGCGCCAAGTCCCTGCACCGCGCGGGCCGCGATCAGCCAGCCGATCGTGGGCGCCAGCGCGGCGGCAACGGTCGCGACCGCAAAGATCACCACGCCGATGATCAGCGGCTTTTTGCGGCCGATGGCGTCTGCCATCGGGCCATAGATCATCTGCGCGATGCCAAAGACGATGAAATATGAGGTCAGCGTCAACGCCGCCCCGGCCTCGGTCGTGTTCAGATCGGCGGCCACCTGCGGCATGGCCGGCAGATACATGTCGATCGCGAAGGGGCCAACGGCGGAAAGAAGGCCCAGCACAAGGGCCATGCGGAACAAGGGGTCACGCATCATGAAACCTGTCAGATATAAGGGAAGGCGGCGCAGAATCGCGCCAAAGGGAATACCACCACCGCCGAACCTCGCTTTTGCCAGCAAATTGCGCAGAATGCAAGTCTTGCCGCCTGCCAAGACCGGCGCTATCTGGCGCGCATGGCCAAGTTGTATTTCCATTATTCGACCATGAACGCCGGCAAAAGCACCTTGCTGCTGCAAGCGTCCTACAACTATCGCGAGCGTGGGATGGCAACGCTGTTGCTGACAGCCGCGCTGGACAGCCGTGCGGGCGCGGGCCGGATTGCCAGCCGCATCGGCATTGATGAAGCCGCGCTGACCTTTGACGCGGACACCGACATGTTCGCGCTGATCGAGGTGCGGGGCCGCGATTGCGCCTGTGTTTTCGTGGATGAGGCGCAGTTTCTGTCGCGCGAACAGGTGTGGCAACTGGCACGGGTGGCGGATGATCTGGGCATCCCGGTCATGTGCTATGGCCTGCGCGTCGATTTCCGCGGAGAGCTGTTTCCCGGTTCCGCAGCCCTTTTGGCGCTTGCCGATGACATGCGCGAGGTGCGCACCATCTGTCATTGCGGCAAGAAGGCCACGATGGTGATCCGCCGCGACGAAATGGGCCATGCCATCGTTCAGGGCGCACAGGTGCAGGTCGGCGGCAATGAAACCTATGTCTCGTTGTGCCGAAAGCATTGGCGTCAGGCCGTCGGCGCGTGACCAAATCGTTCAAATCTGCGCGGCCCGCCCCTGCCCGCGTTGCGGCAGCGCCGGGCTTGTTGTAACCATCGCTGAAACAGGCAAAGGACACCCCATGCGTGCATTCATGCTGCGGCTTTTCGCTTTCATGTGTCTGGCGGCCCCCGCGCAGGCGTTCGAAACCAATGCGACATCCGCATGGGTCTATGACGTGAATACCGGCACCGTTCTGATGTCGAAAAACGCCGAAGAACCGCTGCCACCTGCGTCGATGTCCAAGCTGATGACGCTGTATATGGTGTTTGACGCGCTGGATAACGGGCGGTTGAAGCTGGATGATCAGCTGGCCGTGTCTGAAAAGGCGTGGAAAATGGGCGGATCTAAGATGTTCGTCGAACCGCGCGACACGCCGACCGTGGAACAGCTGATCAAGGGGATCATCGTGCTGTCCGGGAATGACGCCTGTGTCGTCGTGGCCGAACATCTGGGCGGGACCGAAGAAGCCTTTGCCCGCCAGATGACCGAACGCGGCAAGCAGTTGGGGCTGAAACATTCGACCTTCATGAACTCGACCGGGTGGCCCGCCGAAGGTCATCGCATGTCGTCCGAAGATCTGGGGATGCTGGCGCTGCATCTGATCCAGGATTTCCCGCAATATTACGACGATTTCTCGCTGACGGAATTTCGGTATATGGACCGCGTGCCGTCGAACAGGTTCAACCGCAATCCGATCCTGCGCTTGGGCATCGGCGCCGACGGGTTGAAAACCGGCCACACGCAAGAGGCGGGTTACGGGCTGGTCGGATCCGCGATCCAGGACGGGCGCCGGGTGATCTTTGTCATCAGCGGGCTGGATACCGAAACCGCCCGGGCCGAAGAATCCGAACGCATCGTCAACTGGGCCTTTCGTCAGTTCAGCATGGAAACCCTTGTTCCCGCAGGCGAAACCGTCGTCGATGCGCCGGTCTGGCTGGGCACGCAGGCACAGGTCGGGCTGACCACGCAGGACGGCGTGAACGTGCTGGTGCCCGCAGGCGCCCGTGATCAGGTCCGGGTCGAGGCGGTCTTTGACAGCCCCATCCCCGCCCCCATCGCCAAGGGGGACGCCATCGGCCGGCTGGTCGTCACCGTCCCCGGCGCGCGTGAGGCCGTGACCCCGCTGATCGCGGCCAGCGACGTGCCTCAGGCAGGGTTCACCGGGCGGATGAAAAGCGCGGTCATGCGGCTTGGGCACAAGGCGGTCGAGGCTGCGGGCCTTTAATGTTCATCAGCTTCGAGGGCATCGACGGCTGTGGAAAATCCACGCAGGCGCGGCTGCTGGCCGACAGCCTGCGCGCCGATGGCCGTGATGTTCTGCTGACCCGCGAACCGGGCGGCAGCCCGGGGGCCGAGGAAATCCGCCGTCTGCTGGTTCAGGGTGCGGGCGAACGCTGGTCTGCCGAAACCGAATGCCTGCTGTTTACCGCCGCGCGGCGCGACCATCTGGAACGCGCCATTCGCCCGGCCTTGGCGGCAGGGCGCACCGTTATCACCGATCGGTTCGCCGACAGCACCCGCGTCTATCAGGGCGCGGCACGCGGCGATCTGCGGCAGATGGTAGACCGGCTGCACGATCTGATCATCGCGACCGAACCCGACCGCACCTTTGTCATCGACATCGACCCCGAAACCGCGTTGACGCGGGGCACCGCGCGCGGCGGGGTCGAAGATCGTTTTGAAAGTCTGGGTCTTGGGTTTCAGCAACGGCTGGCGCAGGGGTTTCGCGCGCTGGCACAGGAATACCCGGACCGGGTGTTGCTGATCGACGGCAGCGGCACCCCCGACCAAGTTGCCGCCCGCATCCGTGCCGCGCTGTGAAAACCGCGGTCGAGGATATTCCCGAACCCGACCGCGTGCCCGGCGCGCCCCATCCGCGCCACACGCTGCGCGTCATCGGTCAGGATCAGCCCGCGCGCGATTTCATCGACGCGGCACGCGGCGGGCGGCTGCATCACGCATGGCTGCTGACCGGACCGCGGGGCGTCGGCAAGGCCACGCTGGCCTGGGCGATTGCGCGCTGGTTGCTGGCGGGGATGCCGGGCGATGGGCTGACCGTCGCACCTGATGATCCCGCCGCACGCCGGATCGCGGCACTGTCGGAGCCGGGCTTGCAGCTGATCCGCCGCCCATGGGACGACAAGGCGGGCCGGCTGTCCGCGCAGATCACCGTGGACGAAATCCGCAAGCTGCTGTCCTTTTTCCACATGTCAGCCGCCGAGGGTGGCCGCCGCATCGCCATTATCGACGCCGCCGACGACATGAACACCGCCGCCGCCAACGCGCTGTTGAAGGTGCTGGAAGAACCGCCGAAAGACGCGCTGATCCTGATCATCGCGCATCAGCCTGCGGGTCTGTTGCCGACGATCCGGTCCCGGTGCCGGACGCTGCGGCTGTCGCCGCTGACCCCGCCACAGATGGGCGGCATTCTGTCGGGCCTTGGCATTGATGACGACGCGGATGCCTTGGCCGCGCTGTCGGACGGTTCCGTCGGTGAGGCGCTGCGGCTGGCGGGTCAGGGCGGGCTTGACCGTTATCAGACGTTGATCGACCTATTCGCCACGCTGCCCCGGCTGGACCGGCTGACTGCGGCCAAGTTCGCCGATGGGGCGGCGGGGCGCGCGGGCGCGGATGGTGATCCGTTCGATCTGACCATGACCCTGCTGGACCGCTTTCTGGCGCGGACCGCGCGGGCTGGCCTGCTGGGCCCGCCGCTGCCGCAGGCGGCGCGCGGCGAAGGCGCGCTGATGGCGCGAATTTCGGCAGATGACCGGGCCGCGCGGGCGTGGGCCGATGCACAGGCGCGTCTGTCGGCGCGGGCGCGCACCGGCCGGGCGGTCAACCTTGACCCTGCCGCGCTGGTGATGGATATGCTGATGGAACTGGCGCATCTGCCACCTGCACAATCCGCCGCGCCTGCCCCGCGCTGACCCGGCGCGACGCTGACATCAAAGGGTGATCATGACCGCAACGGCCCTTCCGCCGATCGTCGATAGCCATTGCCATCTGGATTTCCCCGATTTCGACGGCGAACATGACGATCTGATTGCCCGCGCGCGCGCCGCTGGCGTCACCCGGATGGTGTCGATCTGCACCCGGATCGGCCAGGAACCCGTGGTCCGCGCGCTGGCCGAACGCTTTGAGGGCGTGTTCTATACCTTTGGCGCCCATCCGATGCATGTGGCCGAAGAACCCACCGTGACGCTGGATCAACTACTGACGCTGGCGCAGCATCCGAAATTCGTGGGCATCGGCGAAACCGGGCTGGACTATCACTATACCGCCGACAGCGCGGCCGTGCAGAAAGACAGCCTGCGCACGCATATTCGGGCGGCGCGGATGACCGGGCTGCCGCTGATCATCCATTCCCGCGATGCCGATGACGACATGGCCCGCATCCTGACAGAAGAACATGCGCAAGGCGCGTTTTCCTGTGTCATGCATTGTTTCACCTCGGGTGAGGCTTTGGCACAGACCGCGCTGGATCTGGGCTTTTATCTGTCGATGTCGGGGATTGCGGCCTTTCCCCGATCGACCGAGCTGCGCCAGATTTTCGCCCGCGCGCCGGTGGACCGCATTCTGGTCGAAACTGACAGCCCCTATCTGGCCCCCCCGCCCCATCGCGGCAAACGCAATGAACCGGCCTATGTGGCGAAAACCGCCGCGATTGTTGCGGATGTGTTCGGCATGGATTACGCGGAATTCGCGGCCCAGACCTCGGCCAATTTTGACCGGCTGTTCTGGAAGGCCGCAGGGGCTGCGGCGTGATCCGGGCGACGATCCTCGGCTGCGGCTCATCGGGCGGCGTGCCGCGGATCGGCGGACGGTGGGGGGCCTGCGACCCGACCAACCCGAAGAACCGCCGCCGCCGCTGTTCGCTGCTGGTGGAACGCGATGGCCCGGGCGGCACGACGCAGGTGCTGATCGACACCGGCCCCGATCTGGTGCCGCAACTGCTGGATGCCAATGTGGCGACGTTGGATGGCGTGATCTACACCCATGCCCATGCCGACCATATCCACGGCATCGACGACCTGCGGCAGGTCGCCTATAACGCCCGCACGCTGGTGCAGGTCTGGGCGGATACCGAGACGGCGGCGGCGCTGCTGGACAGGTTCGACTATATCTTTGAAACGCCGCCCGGCAGCTTTTACCCCCCCATCGCGGTCCTGAATGACCTGAACGGCCCGGTCACGGTGACGGGCGCGGGCGGACCTATCACGTTTCACCCCTTTCGCGTGCAGCATGGGGAAATCACCGCCCTTGGCTTTCGCATCGGCGGGCTGGTCTATCTGCCGGATGTGTCCGACATTCCCGACGCGGCTTGGCCGTTGATCCACGGCGCGCAGGTGTTTGTCTGCGACGCCCTGCGTCCCGAACCGCATCCCAGCCATGCCCATCTGGCGCAGGCGCTGGACTGGATCGCGCGATCGGAATGCCCGCGTGCGGTGCTGACGAACATGCATATCGACATGGATTACGACACGGTCGCGGCACAGACGCCCGCGCATGTCATCCCCGCCCATGACGGCTTGCAGATCGACGCCCCCGCCCTCGCCACCCTGACTGTAAAGGCCGCGCTGTGACCGCATTGTTCACCATCGTTCTGCCGGTCTTTCTGATCATCGGCTTTGGCTATTTCGTCGCATGGCGCGGCTGGTTTGGTGAAGCCGCGGTTGATGGGCTGATGAAATTCGCGCAGAACTTTGCCGTTCCCGCGCTGTTGTTCGCGTCGATGTCGCGGCTTGATCTTGCTGCAGATTTCCGCGCCAACCTGTTGATTCCGTTCTATACTGGCGCGCTGGTAAGTTATGCGCTTGGCTGGGCCGGGGCGAAATACATCTTTGGCCGCCCGCCCGAGGATTGCGTGGCCATCGGCTTTGTCTGCCTGTTTTCGAATTCCATGCTGCTGGGCGTTCCGATCACGGAACGCGCCTATGGGCCGGGCGCGCTGGCCGGCAACTTTGTCATCATCGCACTGCATTCGCCGCTGTTCTACACCTTTGGCATCACCGCGATGGAGCTGACCCGCGCCCGAGGGTCGGGCCTGTCACTGGGCCGGATCGCGCTTAAGGCGCTGACCGGCGTGTTGCGGACGCCGCTGGTCATCGGCGTGCTGTCAGGGCTGGTGATGAACGTGCTGATCAGCGTCGGCCTTAGCCTGCCCGAAGGGTTCTGGGCCGCCGTCGACATGATTGCCAGCGCGGCCCTGCCAGCCGCACTGTTCGGCCTTGGCGGGATTCTGGTCCGCTATCGCCCGGATGGCGACATGGGCACGATCCTGATGTGCTGCACCTGTTCGCTGATCGTGCATCCGGGCGTGGCCTATCTGCTGGCGCTGGCCATCGGGCTGGACACGGCGGGGCTGCGGTCCTCGGTGATCACTGCCGCAATGGCGCCGGGGATCAACGCCTATCTGTTCGCCAATATCTATGGCAAGGCGCGGCGGGTCGCGGCATCGTCCGTGCTGGTGGCGACGGCGGCGTCGATCTTTTCAATCTGGATGTGGCTGGAAATCCTGCCCTGACGGGCGCCTAGGCCAGCCAGTCGCGGGCCAGTCCCGGCAGATCGGCGAAATGGTCCAGCACGGCATCAGGCGCCAGACGGCGGATCGCCTCACCTTCCGGGCCGAACCCCACCAATGCGACCGGCACGCCAGCCGCCGCCGCCGTCTTGCGGTCGGTTTCGGTATCGCCCACCAGAAACGACGCCGGAACCTGCCCGCCGGCGCGGGACACGGCCTCGGCATAGGGGCGGGGATCGGGCTTGCGGACCGGCAGCGTGTCGGCGCCAACCAGCGATGCAAAAGCATCGCGGACACCCAGTTCACGTAGCAAAACCTCGGCCAGACCTTCGGGCTTGTTGGTGCAGACGGCCAATCTGTGCCCGTCATCGGCCAGTTGGCGCAGCGCGTCTGTCACGCCCGGATAAAGCCGCGTATGGACCGCGATATTGCTGCCGTAATGATCCAGCAGGCGG
>QIRE01000134.1_pt1 | contig 18124 bp, 18 predicted proteins | sample 2940141 | NCBI WGS metagenome assembly QIRE01 (sample SAMN09273532, study PRJNA473421) | Gut metagenome, whole genome shotgun sequencing project. | isolation source: gut tissue | host: Folsomia candida VU population | place: Netherlands: Amsterdam | collected 2016-03-06
TCGCAGGCGGTGCGGTGGACATCCAGAAGGTGAACATCACGGCTGCGATGGTCGGGCGTCGCTTTAACCAGCGCCGTGCCTAAGATCAGATGCCGGGCGGTTGACCGTCCGGCGATTCCCTGAAATCTGGATGAAAGAAGGGGAAAACGCATGATCCCAAGAGGGTTCGGGGCAAGCGACAGCGAAGATGATTTCGTCGATGTCGGCACCGTGATGCAGGTGCCGCGCATCGCGCCGCTGTTTGTCACGGCAGGCAACCGAGAGGTTATTCTGTGCCGGCAAAATGACGAAATCGTCGCGTTTTCGGGAAACTGCACGCATAATTTTGCGCGATTGTCCGAAGGGCATGTCGAAGGGACGGTGGTGATCTGCCCCAAGCACGGCGCCAGATTTGACTGTGCCACGGGTAAGTCCATGTCCTCTATGTGCAGTGACTTGCCCAAGGTCGAGGTCAAGATACAAGGTCGGCGGATACTGGTCAGGCGTGGTTAAATCCGAAAGGCCGCCAGCGCATCTTTCAGGCGATGGGCCCGCGCAACGGGTGTAACGCCCTGTTTTTGCAGGCGCAGCATCGGCACCTCTATGTCCAGCGGCAGGGACGGATCGGTCATGTCCAGAAAATCCTGTAGACGTATCTGTCCCTCACCTGGAATTTCGCGATCTTCAACGGCCTCGGCAAACGCATCATGGGGCGTGGCCAGCATCGCGTCGCAGAACTGCAACGCGCCGATGGTGTCAGACAGCGCGGGCAGCACATCGACGCTGCCCCCCGTCCGGACCAGATGCAGCGGATCGACCAGCAGGCTAAGGTTGGCATGGCCGTTGCGGCGCACGAATTCGGCCGCCTGAACAACGGTCGAAAGCGTCGAATAGGCCATGAACTCGATAGAGATCGCGATCCCGCGCGCATCGGCCGCATCGCAGGTCTTTGACAGGTTGTCGGACGCCCGCGTCAGGTCCTTGTCATAGACAAGCACTGTCGCCCGGCGCGCACCGATCAGCGCCGCATGATCCAGAACCGGCAGATAATCGTCGGGATTGGTGCGACCGGAAAAGGGCAACGCCTCGATGTTGTGGACGGCAACGCCATGCGTGCGCAGCGCCGACGTGAATTCAGCCGTCGCGGCGCCGGGCAAAAGACGCGGAAAGATGTCCAGCTGCGGGGCGGGCGGATACAGAAAGACCGTGACAAAGGGAAAGCCCGTTTCCGCGGCAACCTGCACCAGCCCTGTCGGCGTGGTGTCGCGCAGGCTAAGCTGATGCAGGGTCAGGATACGCGTCGTCATTCTGTGCCCTATGCCCCAAGATAGCTTTCAATGACTCGCGGATCACGCAGCAGAACGTCGGACGGGCCGTCGATGGAAACCTTTCCGCGATCCAGCACATAGGCGCGTTGCGTGCATTCCAACGCCCGGTGCGCGTTCTGTTCGACCAGCAGGATTGTCAGGCCATCGCGGTTCAGCCGTGTCAGCGCGTCGAAGACCTGATCGCTCATGATGGGGGAAAGACCCAGAGAGGGTTCGTCCAGCAACAGCAATTCGGGTGCGCCCATCAGCGCGCGACCGATGGCCAGCATTTGTTGCTGTCCGCCGGACAGGGTGCCCGCAATCTGTTCTGCCCGTTCCTCAAGGATTGGAAAAATGTCATAGACATGCCGCAGCGTATAGCGGGCCGGACGTGTGCCCAAGGCCAGCATTCCAAGCTGAAGGTTTTCCCAAACCGACATATCCGCCAGAACCTGCCGGCCCTCGGGGACATGCAGCAAGCCTTGGCGTGACACCTGAAACGGTGCCATGCGCCCCAGATCCGTGCCATTGAACCGCACATGTCCCGCCTGCGGCAGGACAACCCGGCTTAGCGCGTTCAAAAGGGTAGATTTGCCAGCGCCGTTCGATCCGACCAGCGCGACCATCTCACCCCGGTCGACATGCAGGCTAACATCGCGCAGCGCCTGAATGCCTTTGTAGGACACGGACAGATTGTTGATTTCAAGCAGCACTGGCCTTGCCTCCGATATAGGCCTCGATGACCTTGGCATCGCGGGTCACTGTTTCGGGTGTTCCCTCGGCAATCATCCGGCCCGAATCCAGCACATAAACATGGCTGCACAGGCGTGACACGAAGGCAACGTTATGTTCGATCAGCAGCAAACCCATGCCTGATGTGGCAAGGTTATCAAAGATCTGGGCCATCTCGGCGGACTCGACCTCATTCATGCCTGCGACAGGCTCATCCAGCATCAGGATATGCGGGTCGGCGGCGATCGAACGGGCCATTTCGACCCGGCGCTGGTGGCCATAGGGAAGGCTGCCAGCCTCATAGTTCGCATAACGTTGGATGCCAAAGCGGCCCAGCAGTTCCCACGCCTGCTCGCGCAGCCGTCGCGTTTCGGCAAGTGCGGCGGGTAGGCCCAACAGGCTGGACAGAACGCCGGTATGCTGGGTGCGAAAGAAACCGATCACGACATTGTCGAGAACGCTTTCTTCGGGCAGCAGACGGATGTTCTGGAATGTGCGCGCGATCCCACAGCGTGCAACGGCATCGACATGCAAGCGGGTAATCTGTTGATCATCCAGATAAACGTCGCCCTTCGTCAGACTGTAAACGCCCGAGATCATGTTGACGACCGTGCTTTTCCCGGCGCCATTCGGCCCGATCAGGCCCGTTATCTTACCCGAGGGAACCTTCATGTTGATGCCGTCCACGGCCTTCAGGCCGCCGAAGTATTTGCACGCGCCTTCAATCCGCAGTGATGGCATTCTTCCCCTCCTTAAGAGTGGATATGGTTTTGGGGGAACGGCGCAGACGGCGGCGGACCCAATAGACCAGCTCATCGCCGACCCCGTTCGGAAGGAAGGTGATGACAAGGATCAGGATCACACCGTTCAGGATGCCCCGGTTTTCGGCCAGCGGGCGCGCAAGTTCGGGCAGGATGGCCATGATCAGCGCCCCGGCAATCGGCCCAAGCAGGGTATTGCGGCCGCCCAGAACGACGACGGTCAGGCTTGCGACCATCGCATGAAAGCCAAAGTCGATAGGCTCGATGTTGAAAACATAAAGCGATCGCAGCGCGCCGAATACGGCACCGATCAGCCCGGACAAGACGAATGCCAGCGCATAGTAGGATTTGATCGGGACACCAAGCGACGCGGCAACGGAATCGTCTTGCCGCAATGCGCTGAACACCCTGCCGACGGATGTCCGGTTGATCGACCAGATCAGATAGATCGTGATCAGAACGGCCAGCAGCAACCACCCCGTATTCATCAGCCGGGGAATGCCGGAAATGCCAAGCGCACCGCCGGTAAACCCTTCGAAATACAGCAGCAATGCGATGACGACCTGGACGAACGCCAAGGTTGCGATGGCCTGAAACGCACCCCGCAGACGTGCCAGAGGCACCGACAGGACATAGCTGACGAACATGCCGACAAGCGCAGAAACCATGATCGCGAAGGGGACGGGCACGCCATGCCGCGTGACCAGAATTGCCGTGGCATAGGCGCCTAGCGCCGAAAATCCGGCTGTCGCGATTGAGAAAACGCCCGCCCGCAGCGCCAATTGCTGGCTATAGCCAAGCCCGACCGCAATCAGAAAGAAGTCGATGATTGGCTGGTAGGTATAATAGAACGACATCATCTGCGGCTTCCTCCGGCATAGTTGCTGGCGCGTCCGAACAGCCCGTTTGGAAAGAACAGCAGGGTCACGAACAGCAGGGCAAAGATGATCGCCGTCGACAGCTCGCTTGAAAGATAGGCGATGGTCAGCGACTGGATGATCCCGATCAGAACGGCTGCAATCACAGCGCCTTGCAGCGATCCAAGCCCGCCGATGACGACGACAACAAAGGCTTGTAGCAGGAACGGTTCCCCCATCAGAAAGTGGATGGAATTGAACGACAGTCCGATCAGCACGCCTGCCAGACCCGCCAGCGCACCCGCGATGAAGAAGGTTTGCCGATAGACCGAGGTCGCCGACACCCCAAGCAGCGCGGCGGCGTTTTCGTTGCTGGAAACGGCGCGGACCTGACGGCCGAAACTGGTGCGGTTGATGTAATAGGCCAGCCCCAGAACCAGGACGATGACCAGCACCAGAATGGTTATTTGCAGCAACGAAATCCGCATCCCCGCAAAGTTGAAGAACTTGACCGGGAATGTGCCGAACGGAAAGCTAAGAACCTTCGTCTGCGAAACCTGCTGCGCGATATTCATCAGGATCAGGTCAACCCCGATCGAGGTCACGATTGCCGCAAACTCGGCATGGCCTGCCTTGCGCAGCTGCCGAAACGCGACGAAATCAACCACCAGAGAGATGACGCCGGTGGAAATCGTCGCCAAAAGCAGGGCAAACCAGAACGGCAGACCCTGCACCGTTGCGTAATATGCGATAAAGGCGCCCGCCATGAACACCGCACCATGTGCGAGGTTCAACAGTTTTTGCACGCCAAAGATCAGCGTGAATCCAAGCGCGAACAGCGCATAGATGGCGCCAGAAACCGTTCCGTTGAGAAGTTGTTGCAATAACATCAGGGTGACCAGTCCAAAAGAGGGGGCTGGGGCGCGGTGTTCGCCCTGGCCAGTTGGCTGTCAGCAATCAGCGCGATGCCGGGACGAACGCACCATCTTTCACGGTCAGCACATTCATGCCGACATGTGGATAGCGTTTTTCGTCAACGGAATATTGACCCTGACCTGCGGCGACGCGGACATCCTTTGTCACCGATAACTGGTCGCGGACCGCCTCTCGGGTGGCGTCGCCGTCTATATTTTTCAGCGCGTTGGCCATCACCAACATGCCGCCATATCCGACGGCGTTCCAGTTATCCGCCTCGTGACCAAAGCGTTCCTGAAATTCGGCCGAGAAGGTCTTTGTAAAGTCGTCATAGCCGCCCGGAACCCAATCGGCGATAAAGGTCACGTTTTCGACGGCAGCACCGCCGCGCGCCAGAAATTCGGGCGATGCAAACGCGTTATGCCCAAAGATCTGGGTCGCCGGGTCAAGCCCTGCCTGAAGCAGTTGGACGATGATGTTGGCGCCCTGCGAAGCCGAGGCCGACACGAAGACGCAATCCTGCTGCGACATCGCGATCTTTGTCGCGACAGAGGAAAAATCGGAATCCGTTCCGGCAACCTGTTCGACCGAGGTGATGGATACACCATGTTCCGCCACCAGTTTTTCAAACTGCTTTTGCAGCGCGACATAGGCCTCGATATCGCGAATGCCGATGATGGCGCATTGCTTTACGCCGCGCACATTTGCGGCGTAATCGGCGATATAGGGGATGGTGATTTCCGGCGGCTGCGTCAGGATGAAAGACCACGGACCCTGTTCCAGCACCTCGGGGGAATTGGTCGTAGTGATGACCGGCACCTGATACTGGTTGCCCGACGATGCGCCCGCGATGGCGACGGCGCCACTTGTCGGGCCAAGAATGCCCAGCACAGATGGGTCATTGGCATAGCGCGCGATCAAGGACATCGTCTGTGTCCTGTCGGTCGCATCATCGGCATAGGTGACCTTGATCGTGTTGCCGTCGCCCAGCAGGTTCTGTTCGTTGATCTGCTGTTCGGCCAGTCGCATTCCGTCTGCGACAGCGGTGCCGATAAACGCAGCCGGACCCGTCAGCGCCTGAAGTACGACGACGTGGTATTCGGCCGCCGCCGCAAATGTGGCCGGCATCAGCGCAAGCGCCGCGCAGGTCGTCAGCAGTCTTGAAGCCCTCATGTCATTCCTCCCCGAAATGTCGTCTAAGGGTCGGAACAGCGCATCTTTGGGGATGCGTCTCCTCCTGTCACGGCCCTCGGTTTCGCTCTGTCAGCACAGTATCTGTGTATACTAAAACATGATATAAAAATACTGTGAATATGTAGGAAAATACGGCTTTGCGTCAACCGGCTTCGCAGGCTGCCGCAGCAAGATCTTCGGCCTGTTGCTTCAGCTTGAATTTCTGGATCTTGCTTGCCGACATCGGCCATTCGGAAATGAAGTGAATGTCGCGCGGAACCTTGAAGCTGGCGATGCGGTCTTTGCAGTAGGTGATCAGCTCGGCCGGGGTGACCTGTCGGTCGGGAACCAGTTCTACAAAGGCCACCGGAACCTCTTGCAGGCGCGAATCGGGGATGCCGACGACCTGGCAGGTTTTGACGGCAGGATGCTGGGCGACGACGATCTCTATTTCCAACGCGGCGACGTTCTCACCCCCGACCTTCAGCATGTCCTTTGCGCGGCCATGGAACATCAGCGTCTGGTTCGCGTCGATGGACCCAAGATCACCTGTGTGGAACCAGCCGTCGCGCTTTACCTCGGAAGTTTTGTCCGGCGAACGATAGTATTCGGTAAAGATTGAAAAGCCTTTGACGCAGATTTCCCCGATTTCGTCCGTGTCCGCGACGCTGCCGTCTTCGCGCAGGATCCGGATCGAAAGCCCGTCAAAGGGCCTGCCCAAACGGTTCAGACGTTCTGTTTCCGCGTCCGAAGGGTCGCTGGTCGTGACGGTGCCGGCGGTTTCGGTCATGCCATAGGTGCCGACGAAAATCGCATTTGGAAAACTGTCGCGCATCAGATCACGGAAAGGCTGTGGGCATAGCGCCATCGAGCAGTTGATCAACCGCAGCGATGCCATATCCGCGGCCCTGAAATCCGGGTGATAGACCATATCCGACAGGAACAGTGCAAAGCTGGGATAGCCCACGGTGGGGCGCGTCTGCCGGATCAGATCCAGCGCCTTGCCGGCATCAAAATGCTGCATCCCGACATAGGTCGATCCGGCGTGATAGGCCGCGCACAGCGGGAAAAGCGCGCCGACGTGAAACATCGGCAAGGGCGACCAGAACACATCCTGAGCCGTCATATTATAACGCCGCGCTAATCCCATTCCGGTTCTGACAAGCGCCTCATGGCTGATCATGCAGCCTTTTGGATTCGAGGTTGTGCCCGAGGTATACAGAATAAGCGCGGTCTGCCGCAGTGTGACCGCGTGTCGAAGATCATTGATCGTCGCGTCGCTGACCTTTTCCGCAAATCCTGCCGAGGTGGATTGCCGCATACATCCCGGTGAGACATCTTCGGTCAGCAAGGTGATCCCGCGCAGCCGGGGTGCATCTGTCAGCGTCAATGGCTGATCGGGATCGCAGTGCTGCAAGGCAGGAAATGCCTGATAAAGCCGCTGACGAAAGTCCAGCCCCGATGCAATCTCTGCCGTGGTGACGATGGTGACAAGGTCCGCGTTCACCGTCTGATACCGCAGTTCATGCTCGCGGTAGCGCGCGTTCATCGGCACAGAGACGGCGCCCAGATAGGCGATGCCGAAGTAGTACTCCAGATACTCGACACAGCTTGGCAGGAAAATCCCGACATGCTCTCCGGGCCGGACGCCCAGGCCATACAGCTCGCGCGCGCGCAGCATGGCGGCGGCGTGCAGGTCGCTGAAGCTGCGCGATTTTTCGGGAAAGCGGATCGCATCCTTTTGCGGATACATCGCATTGGCCCTGACCAGCAGATCGCCGACCGTCGTCACTTCGGAATATGCAAATTCGTCTGACATGTTTCCTCTCTCGCGTGCTTTCTGGCCGACCCGCGCGTCGGACGGTTGAGGTTATTCTTCGGGGGCCAGTTCGACTTCGAGGCCGTCAAGCTGATCGGTGATGGGGATCTGACAACTTAGCCGCGACGACCCGCGATAGGCTGCCATGAATTCCAGCAGCTCCAGCTCATCGGGCTGTTGCTTGGGCAGCTGGGACTGCCATTGATCGCCCACATAGACATGGCACGTCGCGCACGAACATGAGCCGCCGCATATCGCGGCAATATCCAGCCCGGCCGTATCGCGAAGAGCCTCCATCAAGGTTGATCCGGTGTCGGCGTCAAATTCTGTGGTCGTGCCGTCGCGGTCCTTGGCGATGATTTTCGGCATTTGGCTTCCTTCTTTACGATGGGCGGCTAAAGGTGGCGAATAGGATCGGTTCCGTCCCAGTCCGTGGAAAGCTGGGCCAATCTGGCGAAAAATCTTGTGAGGCCGGGCGTCGGTTGCACGATTTCAATGACGCGTCCCTGATCGTCCGGGTCAGAGTCCAGATAGGCAAAACGGATGCCCGCGACGGTGATGCCATCCATCAGGATACCGACGCCCCTGGCCCGCCATGCGGCAAGGTCGCGGTCCATGTCATCGGTCGTCAGGCAGACATGGTGCAGCCCGCCTCCGCGCCGGGCAAGGAACCGGGTGAACAGGGAATCGTCACCGGAAACCTGCTGGATAAGTTCAATCTGCATCCCGTTCCACGACGCAAGCGCCACAGATTGGTGGATGTTGATGGGGGTGCCGCGGTGGCGAAGTTCCGCAAATTCGATGCGCGAGGTGACGACGAAAGGCCCCACCCCAAGGTCGCGCGTCCAGTGCGCCAGCGCCGCGTCCATATCGGCCACCACATAGCCAAGCTGCATGATGGCACCCGTGTGGGCGCCAGCCTTGCCTGCCATCGGATCATCGCTTTGGTGCATTGATCCTCCTCCTCCAAGGGTAGTATTGTGTATTTATAATTGATCATCAATATACAAAATTAGAAGATCGACTTGATGTGCAGGCCCTTTCTTTGTTGGGCCGCGGGGCCATTCAGCCATGCCATGTTGGTGCAATCCTGCACGGTTCGGGCAAAAATGCCGCCTTGCTGTTGCGATGCATCTTCGCGTTGGATTACGTTGGGCGGTATAAGGGCATAAAGTCAGACACGTTTACCGTATATAAAGGCCCTGTCCCTGCATGGACGGACCATTCGGCGAACGACCATAAGGAGAAAAAAATGGCACGCTCTGCTGGTATGACACATTCGGAAAAAGTCCGGCTTGCGCTTGAGCAAGACATTTTTTCAGGAGCGATCGCGCCCGGAAGCTCATTGGACGAAGAGGAATTGGCCCGACGTTTCGCGGTTTCAAGAACGCCCGTGCGCGAGGCGATCCTGCAACTGATCGAATCGGGAATGGTCGAGAAACGGCCACGGCAAGGTGCGGTCGTGACGATGACGGATATCTCGGACCTGATCCGGCAGTTTGAGATCATGTCCGAACTCGAATCGATCTGTGCCAAGTTTTCCGCGCGCCGCATGACCGCCGAAGAACGCGCAGCGTTGAAAGACGTGCATGAACAGTCCGAGCGTGCCTTTGCCGACGGGGATCAGCACAACTACTATGCGCTTAGCCGCAAGTTTCACCTTCTGGTCATCGACGGCACCCACAATAAAGAGCTGATCGACATGACCAATCGCCTTGGCGGAAAGCTTGTGCCTTATCGCCGGTTTCAGCTTGGCTATCCGGGTCAGTCACAGTCGAACCTGGATGATCATCGCAGCATTCTTGAGGCTATTCTTGCGCAGGACAGCGAACGCGCCGCCGATCAGTTCCGCAAGCATACGAAGGTGCAGGGCGACATCCTTGCCGACTATATCGCGATGAATGAAGAACGCGTTCGTGCGGGCTGAGGTCTGAATTTTCCGGCCGTCCAATTAAGCCTTGTGTATGCGAAAATGATCTATAAAAATACACGGTAGCCGAGCCACGCCGTGCCCTGCACAAATCCAAGTGGTTCTGTCTCTACAGCAACTTCTTGGGAGGGGTGTGGTGGAACCGCAAGAAAAGCAGCGTATCCTTGATCAGCAGGCTTACGAAAGCGCCCGTGGTGGGCCGCCAGAGGGTTTTCCACAGTTTCCTGATCTGCCGGGGCTTCGTTATACAGACCCCGAATTCTTCGCGCTTGAGATGGAACATATGTGGCGCAAGACATGGCTTTATGCGGTGCATTCCGATGAGGTCAGCGAGGTCGGCTCATACATTCAATGGTCGCGATTGGGTGAGCCGCTGTTTTTCATTCGCGGCGAAGATCACAAGGTTCGATGCTTTTACAACACCTGCCGCCATCGCGGCGCGCCGGTCGTCACAGAGCCGTCGGGAAAATCGCGGGGCGTGTCGTGCAAATACCATGGCTGGACCTATAACACGCGTGGCGAGCTGATTAACCTGCGCGACCGCCGCGATTTCGTTGACCTTGACCTAAGTTGCCGGTCGCTGGTCGAAGTGCGGTGCGAAAACATCGGCAACCTTTATTTCGTGAACCTCGATCCCGCGGCAATGCCGCTGCGTGACTATCTTGGGCCGGTCGCGCAGGCGCTGGACGAAATGAAGCCCGAAAGCCTGTCGCTGATCCACAAATCCTCGATCCAGGTAAACTGTAACGCCAAGATCCTGATCGACGCGTTTCTTGAGGTCTATCACCTCAAATCTATCCATCAGAACACCGTTGACCGGTTTCTTGATCACCGGGGATCTGCGATCACGCTGTATGAAAACGGCCACTCTCGTATGGTCACACCGTTCAAACGTGAGGGGTGGCGCGATCCGGGTGTGCGCGGCCTGCCCGAGATTGACGGCGTGGACATGTGGTTCGGCGATACGAACCTGTCGCTGATGGCCTATCCGAACCTGGTCACGCCGGTGTCGCCCTGGGGGATCCCCGTGCTGGCTTTCTGGCCAGAGACGATCGACACGATGACGATCGATGTTTACTGGTTCGCGCCGCATTGGGGCGACGGCGCGCGCCCCGAAGTCTGGGACATGCGGATCAAGAATTTCGCCGTCATTCTGGAAGAAGACCTGCAATTCGCGGACAAAATCCAGATTGCCGCCCGATCCAGCGGCCTGCGAAATTTCCCGCTGAACTATCAGGAACGTCGCATTTATCACTGGCACGAGGAACTGGACCGCCGAATTGGGCCGGATAAGGTGCCTGACGCGTTCCGGATAAAGCCGCTGCTTGAACCCTATTGGGATGAAAACTGGAAGCAGGCTGAGACCGTCTTGGAAAAAGAGCGGGTCTGACATATGCCAGACCTGCCCGACCTTCCTGCCTCGGTCCGATATGCGCGGCGCGGCCCCGTGGCGATCATCTGCCTGAACCGGCCAGAGGTGCGAAACGCCGCCGACGCGGCGACATCCCATGCCGTTCATGCCGCCATGACCCATGCCGAAGCGGACCAAGCGGTCGGCGCCATCGTCCTGACCGGCATGGGTGACCGCGCATTCTGTTCTGGTATGGATCTTAAAGAAGCAGGGCAGGTGGGGGCGGGCACCGGCCTGATCCCCGGCGCGGGGTTCCTTGGCATCACCGAACGTCAATGCCCCAAGCCGCTGATCGCGGCTGTGAACGGTGCCGCGGTGGCTGGCGGCTGCGAGGTCGCGCTGGCCTGCGATCTGGTCGTCGCGGCCGACCATGCCGTCTTTGGTCTGCCCGAAATCAAGCGCGGAATGGTCGCCTTTGCGGGGGGTGTGCAAAGACTTGCACAGATGCTGCCGCGTCAGAAGGCGTTCGAGATCATCTTTTCAGGACACTACTATTCCGCGCAGGATTTCGCGACCCTTGGCCTGATCAACCGGATCGTGCCAGGCGACCGGGTTCTGGACGAGGCGGTCGCCTTGGCCAATGAAATCCTTGGAAATTCGTGGCACTGCCTTCGTCTCGCGAAAGAGCTGTATCAGGTTGCCCGAGATGAGACATTGCAACAGTCGATCGACTGGGGGCACCGGCACGGCGCTGCGCTGATGAATTCACCCGACAGTCGCGAAGGGATCGCGGCCTATAACCAAGACCGCATCGCCGCCTTCGCCAATGGAAATCAGACATGAACGACATTCCGCATATTCCTGCCGCAGGCCCCCATGGGTTTCAATGGCATCTGGGCGATGAAGAACTGGCCGGGCACAAGACCATTTACGCACCCGATCTTTTTGCGGGACAACGCTTTCTGATCACCGGGGGCGGGACCGGCATGGGGCGCGCGATGACCTTTTTGCTGGCCAGACTGGGCGCCAAGGTCATGATCGCGGGCCGCCGTGAAGACGTGCTGGCCGATGCGCAACAGGCCGTAAAGCGGCTGACCGGACGCGACATCGAATATATGGCCATGTCGATCCGTGATGTCGATCAGGTAGACCGCCTTCTTGACCATGTGTTCGACACATGGGGTGGTCTTGATACATTGGTCAACAACGCCGGGGGTCAGTTTCCGCAGGATGCTGTCGATTTCTCGCGCAAGGGCTGGAACTCTGTCATTGATCTTAACCTGAACGGCACGTGGTGGATGATGCAGGGCGCCGCGCAGCGGTGGAAAGCACGGGGCGCGCCGGGGAACGTCATTTCGATTGTCGCACATGTCGAACGGGGGATGCCGCAGGCCGCCCATACCTGTGCCGCAAGGGCGGGCGTCATCTATCTTAGCAGAACGGTTGCGACCGAATGGGCGCCGTTGAATATCCGCGTCAACTGCATCGCGCCGGGCGCCATCGCCTCCGAAGGGCTGTCGAAATACCCCGAACATGCCACCGCCCGTTTTCGCAACGTGAACCCGCAGCGGCGGATGGGGAACGGTTGGGATATCGCGGAAGGTGTCGCCTATCTGTCCGCCGACAGCGGCGGGTTCATCACTGGCGAGGTTCTGACCATTGATGGCGGGATGCAGATGTGGGGCACCGTGTGGCCCGACGGCGTGCCTGATCACTTTAATGTCGTCTGACGATATCCGGCATGGGTCTTAGCGGGGCTGTCAAAATGGGATACCGGCCGGGCGCCGAGGGGATTGGCGGCGAAGTGATGGGCCAGTTGCATCACGATGCCACGGCCTTTCTGGCCGCCGATGGCCTTGCCGTCACCCATGCTGCGATGCGCGACGACATCGGGCGCTTTGCCCAATCCTTGCTTGCGGGCGGATTGCGACCGGGACAACGCGTCGCGATATCCCTGCCGCCTTCATCCGACAGGGTTTCGCTATGTGTCGCGATCTGGTGGCTGGGTGGTGTGGTTGTGCCCGTGGATCCCGGTCTTGCGCTGGCGCGGATCACGCTGGCACTTCAGGGGTCCGGCGCCGACCTGATCGTGCACGAGGCGGCGCGCGGTCTGAACCTGTCATCCGTGCGGTCGGTGACTGTCGCCGATCTGCGTGCGACGGGCGGTCCCGGTAATCCCGAAGCCTTGGCCAAGCAGGTGCGCAAGGTGCAGCCCGGCCACCCTGCCATGATCCTGTATGGGGATGGATTGCAGGATACGGCGCGGGGTGTGGTGCTAAGCCATGGCGCGATCCTGTCGGCGGCGTGGGCCTTGTCGGATCGGTATGAAATCGGGGCATCCTCTGTCGTGATGGCGCCGCTGCCGATGAATCACCCGGCCCGTCTGGTGGCCGAGGTTGCGGTATTGCTGCGCGGCGCCACCCTGTCCCAGCAGACCCCCTTTGCGGCGCTTGCGACACATCTGATCCTTTCGGACGGTTCCGCGCCGGTGCCGGACAAGGTGCCGGCGGAATTGCAGCCTAAGATCGTGCTGCTGCAGGGCGATACGCGGACGATCCGGGCGTGGGGTCGTGCGCTGCCCCAATCGCGCGTCTTCAACAGCTATTGCCGGGCAGAGCTGGGCGGCATTGCTGTGTGTTCTGATCCGCGTGATCCGGTCCATACCGCAAGCACCACCGCCGGGCGACCATTGCGCGGTGTCGAGGTCATGATCGTCGATCCGCGCACATCCATGGACATGCTGCTTTATGAAATCGGAGAGATCTGGATACGCGGCGCGTCAAGGATGCTGCGTTATCACGACGACCCCACGGCAACCCGGAAATCCATTGAAAGTGCTGATTTTTTCAGAACCGGCGACATGGGCTATCTGGATTCCGAGGGGCGGGTAATCATCTGTCGGGACGCATTCGCGCAGGTTTGACGCCACGCTGACGCATTCGCCCGATATTTACTGGAGGAGTAAAGATGACGGTGACGGAAACATGTGATGTGCTGATCATCGGTTCCGGGGCAGGCGCGCTGACCGCCGCAGTCACCTGTGCCAAGGCCGGGCTGAAGGTGATCGTGACCGAAAAAGCCGACAAGTTCGGCGGAACGACGGCCACGTCCGGGGGCGTACTGTGGGTGCCGGGCAGCCGCCACGCCAAGGCGCTTGGTGCGCGTCTTGGCGTGGATGATGACAGTCAGCTGGTCCGGACATATCTGCGCCACGAAACGGGCAATTGCTATGATGAGGCACGGATAGACGCCTATCTGGAATACGCCCCCCGGATGGTCGAATACCTTGAGGATAACACCGAGGTTAAATTCTATCCGATGGAGTTTCCCGACTATCACCCCGAAACAGAGGGTGGCTCGCGGATCCGTTCTGTCGGGTCGGTGGATTATGACGCCGCCAAAATGGGTCCACTGATGAAGGGCCTGAAGGGAGAGTTGCCGCAGACGCTGTTCATGGGTTTGGCGATCGGGTCAACCCTTGAAATGAAACAGTTTCTGGCGGCTGGCAGATCACCCAAGGCCATGGCCTATGTGGTCGGGCGGATGGCGCGGCATTTTCTGGATGTGGCGCGCAAAGGGTCGTCGCAACGTATCGTGCGCGGGCGTGCGCTGATTGCGCGGCTGGCCCGCACGGCTCATGATCTGAATGTGCCGTTTTGGCTGAACGCTCCGGCGACGGGGCTGATCCTTGACGGTGATCGCGTGGCCGGGGCCCAGGTGATGCGCGACGGAAAGCCGGTCAAAGTGCTTGCCCGCCACGCCGTTGTTCTGGCCGCAGGTGGGTTTCCCCGCGATGTGTCGCGTCGCGCAACCGAATATCCGGGTCAGGCCCGGACCATGCAGCCGGTAACGCCCGCGCCGATCACCAATATCGGCGATGGCGTTCGCATGGCCGAGGCCGTCGGCGCAAAGTTCAACAATGAGCTGTTGCATCCGGCGGCGTGGATGCCGACCTCAAAGCTGGCGGATGCCAAGGACCAGAACGGGGTCTGGCCACATCTGACCGACCGCAACAAACCCGGTTTCATCATGGTCCTGTCGGATGGAAAGCGGTTTGCGAATGAAAGCTCCCCCTATCATGACATTGTGCCGGCGATGCTGGAGGCGTTTGAAAGTCGCGGCTGTGATCGGGCCTATCTGATCGGTGATAGCCGCGCGATACGCAGATGGGGGATGGGCTTTGTCAGGCCGTTTCCGATTCCAAAGGGCCGATATCTGCGGAACGGCTATCTGACCGAAGGTCAGACACCGCAAGACCTGGCGCGCAAGTTGGACATTGCGCCCGACGCGCTGGCCCAGACAATCCGCGATTTTTCGCTGTCTGCACGCGATGGTCTGGACCCCGAATTCGGAAGGGGCGAATCCTTGTATGACCGTTATCAAGGCGACGATAATCACCAGCCGAATCCCGCGCTTGGACCGTTGGATAAGGGGCCGTATTACGCCGTGCGGATTTATCCCGGTGAGATTGGCACCTATAAAGGCCTGAAAACCGATGCGAATTCCCGCGTGATTGGTCAGAACAATCAGCCGATTTCGGGCCTGTATGCCGCCGGAAACGATCAGTCGAACGTGTTTGGCGGATCCTATCCGGGTGCGGGGGCGACGATTGGTCCGGCCGTCACCTTTGGCTGGATCGCGGCGCGTGACATTGCCCGGCGTGCCGGGGTCGAGGTTCCGGGCGGCGCGTGAATACCGAACGGGGCCGGGATAACCGGCCCCGACAGTTCATATGTTGATGGCGCGGCCCATTGCCGCCAGCACGGCCTCTTTCATCGCCTCTGAGATTGTCGGATGCGGGAAGACCGTCTCGGCCAATTCGCGGTCGGTCGTCTCCAGCTCCATGGCGATGACGAAGCCCTGGATCATCTCGGTCACCTCGGCCCCGACAAGATGTGCGCCCAGCAACTCTCCGGTTTTCTGGTCAAAGACGACTTTCACCAAACCCTGATCCGCACCAAGGGCAATGGCTTTTCCATTGGCAAGAAAAGGGAACTTTCCGACCACGATGTCCGCGCCTGTGTCGCGGGCTTGGGCCTCGGTCATGCCAACCGATGCGATCTGCGGGTCCGAATAGGTGCAGCCCGGAATGCGCTGACGGACCAACGGATGGGGGTGCAATCCCGCGATTGCCTCGACGCAAATGGTGGCCTCGTGTTCGGCCTTATGCGCCAGCATCGGCCCGCCCGTCAGATCGCCGATGGCATGGACGCCTGCAATATTTGTGCGGCAGAAGTCATCTACCGCCACAAAGCCGCGCGTGATAGTGACGCCGATCTCATCAAGTCCAAGGCCCTCGCTGTTCGGCTGCACGCCCGCCGCGACAAGGACATGGCTTGCGTCCAGCACATCAGTGTCGCCCGTCGCGTTCTTGAACTGAACGGTCACGCCCGCATCGGTGCGATCCAATTGCGTCACGGTGCTGCTGGCATGGAAAACGATGCCGCGTTTGGCCAATTGCTGCCGGGCGGCGTCGGCGATGTCATGATCTTCGGCGGGAAGAATCTGCGCCGCGGCCTCGACCACGGTCACCTCTGATCCCAGTGCCCGATAGAACGACGCGAATTCGATCCCGATGGCGCCGGAACCGACGATCACCAGATGCGCGGGGATATCGGTGGCGGCAAGGGCCTCGAAATAGGTCCAGACACGCGCCCCATCCGGTTCCAGTCCGGGCAGGTGACGCGGACGTGCGCCGGTGGCGACGATGATATGGCGGGCGTGGTATTGGCCGGCGCCAAGCGCGGTTTTGGGTCGCTGGACGGACGCGTTGCGGGGGGCGGGTGCGGTTTCCGTGACGCTGATCTTGCCCGCAGCCTCCAGCCGCGCTTTTCCCCAGATCACGTCGATCCGGTTCTTGCGCATCAGCATCCCGACACCTGATGCCATCCGGGCGGCGACCCCGCGGGATCGCTGCACCATAGCAGGCAGGTCTGCGGTCACGGTCCCATCAATGCGGACACCGAAATCGCCGCAATGGCGTGCGGTTTCCAGGGCTTCTGCCGATTTCAAAAGCGCCTTTGTCGGAATGCAGCCCCAGTTTGAACAGATCCCGCCCAGATGGTCTTGTTCAACGATCGCGGTCTTCAGCCCAAGCTGCGCGGCGCGGATTGCCGCAACGTAGCCGCCCGGACCGGCACCTATGACGATAACATCATAATTCTCAGACATGGCACTCTCCGTTGCGTGGCGATTCTGGCATTGTTTATACAAACAAACGCCTATCTGTATATTGCAATCGTCTGGATGATGGTGCAACCTCGGCCCGAACATGCGTCAATCCGGGCGCCAACGCTGTCGCACGGGAATCGCCGGCGCGGTGGACATCAAGACGCCGCGCGCAAAAAACCGAGGAGGAACGGATGGATCTGGGTCTTAAGGGCAAGAAAGCCATTGTCACGGGGGCGACCCGCGGAATTTGTCGCAGCTTGGTTGAAATCTTGGCGCAAGAAGGCGCCGATATCGCATTCTGCGCCCGCAATCAGGATGAGGTCGATGCCACCGTCGAGGCGCTGAAACCTTTCGGCACGCGGATTATCGGTGGCACGGCTAACGTCAAGGATGCCGAAGGCTACAAGACATGGCTGCAAAAAGCGGCGGCAGACCTTGGCGGCGTCGATGTCTTTGTTCCCGGCGTCTCCGCCGGCGGCGGCATGGATGGTGAGAAAAGCTGGTACAAAGCCTTCGAGATCGACCTGATGGGCTGTGTCCGCGGGTTTGACGCGTTGTTCCCCACCTTCAAGGCGCAGGGATCGGGGAATGTCGTGTTCATCTCGACCACGGCGGCGGTAGAGACGTTTATCGGCCCCATGGCGTATAACGCCCTGAAAGCGGCGCTGATCACCTATGGCAAACAGCTGTCGCAAGCCCATGCAAAGCGCGGCCTGCGCGTCAATACCGTGTCGCCCGGCCCGATCTGGATCGACGGCGGTTCATGGGATCAGGTGCGCCAGCAGGATGAGGCCTTCTTTGGGTCGATCATGGCGCAGCAACCCGACGGTCGCATGGGCGAGGCAGAAGAGGTCGCGCGCGCCATCGCGTTCCTGGCATCGGATGCTGCCAGCTGGATCAATGGCGTCAATCTGGTCGTCGATGGCGGATTTACCAAGCGCGTCCAATTCTGACGGACATGGTGGATGCTGATCCGGTATGATGCCAAGGTAAAGCTGCTGGTCGTCACAAAGGGCCATCCCTATGATCGGGAAGCCTTTTCAGGCCTGCTCGATTCTCATAAGGGCATTCATTGGACGCATGTCGAACAGCCTGCCGCCGCGCAATTGATCGCGGCGGGGGCGATCGG
>QIRE01000135.1_pt1 | contig 18089 bp, 13 predicted proteins | sample 2940141 | NCBI WGS metagenome assembly QIRE01 (sample SAMN09273532, study PRJNA473421) | Gut metagenome, whole genome shotgun sequencing project. | isolation source: gut tissue | host: Folsomia candida VU population | place: Netherlands: Amsterdam | collected 2016-03-06
TCTGGACGAAAAGATGCGCAGGCAGGCGGTCTCAATTCCGAACTTGTCCCAATACAGGCTGGACAGCGATTCCACGAAGCATTTCGACACGCCATACAGGCTGTCGGGGCGCGGTTTCGCGTCGATGCCGATCTGTGCGTCCAGCGGGTGATAGCCGATGGCATGAACGGATGAGGCATAGACCACCCGTTTGACGCCGTGTTTCCGCGCGCCTTCATAGATGTGATAGCTGCCGCGGATGGTGGAATCCAGCACGTCCTGCCACACGCGTTCGCGCGATGCGCCGCCGAAATGGACAATCGCATCAACGCCTTGGGTGGCGTTCATCACGGCGGCCTCATCCGACAGGTCGCATTGGACCATCTCTTCGTGCGGGTGCAGGCCAGCCACGGCGTCGCGGTCCAGCAGGCGCAGGTGATTGGTCAGCGGCGCAATGCCACGGCGCAATTCGGTGCCCAGCAACCCGGCGGCGCCGGTCAGCAGGATGCGGTTAAAGGGTTTGGTCATGATGCTGATCTTTCGATGGGGCGTTCATTTGCCGTTGTTGGCGTCATCGCCGATATATTCCTTGCGCCGGTCCTGATCCTGCGCGACCGGATCGCGCAACGCCGGATCGCCAAAGCCGCCGCCGCCCGGCAGATGCAGCACCAGCCGCCGCCCGGCGGGCACATGCTGCCAACCCTTGGGCCGTAGCACGGTGCCGTCATCCAGCGCCGCGTGACCCGCCGCACCGGGCTGCCCGCCATCGCGTCCGCGCGCGGGCGTGCCGATACGGTCGAACATGGCGGAAAAGTCGAATTCGTGACCGTCCGCCGGGGCAATTTCGATGATCTGGCCCAGACCGCCGCGATATTGCCCCGCCCCGCCGGAATCAGGGCGCAGTTCCTTGCGCCAGATGACGATGGGGCCGGTCTGTTCCGTGGCCTCGATCGGCATGGTCATCACGCCTGACGGAAACGCGGTCGAGGACAGACCGTCCAGCGACGGCCGCGCGCCGGTGCCGCCCGAATTGAACATCAGAATCTCGGCCCGCCGCCCGTCGGCCCCCGCCACCGGACGGGCCGAGACATGGACGTTCCAAAGCGCGCCCGCACCCTCGGCCTGAATGCGACCGGGCAGCGCCTGCGCCAGCGCGCCCAGCACCAGATCGGGGATCATATGGCCGATGACATGGCGCACCGATACTGGCGCGGGGCGCGGTGCCGCCACGATATTGGCAGGAGAGGATACCGTGAACACCGCCAGCGAGGCCGCATTGTTCGGAATATCCGGCGCCACCACGCATTTGAGCGCATAGCAGGCATAGGCCTTCGTATAGATCAGCGGGACGTTGATGCCCCACCGGCTGACCGGTGAACTGCCGTCGAAATCGGCGTGGACATTCGTGCCGTCGATGGTGACGCGCGCCGCCAGCGTGATCGGATCGTCATAGCCATCGGTCACCATCTGGTTCGACCAGCTGCCATCGGGCAGGGCTGCGATCCGTTCCAGCATGGCAATGCGGGTGCGGGTCAAGATGAAATCACCAAGCGCCGTCAGATCGGGCAGGCCGATTTCATCCAGCATCAGCATCAGCCGCCGATGGCCCACATCGTTGCAGGCGGCCAGGGAGTAGAAATCGCCGATGACCTGATCGGGTTCGCGGACATTGCCGCGCAACAACGCGATCAGGCTGGCATTCACCACGCCGCGTTCGGCGAATTTCATGATCGGGATCTGGATGCCTTCTTCATAGACCGATTTGGCATCCGCGCCAAAGCCGCGCCCGCCGACATCGACGACATGGGCGGTGCAGGCGAAAAAGCCGATCAGCCTGCCATCGCGGAACGACGGCGTGACCATGGTAATGTCATGCAGGTGGCCGGTGCCCAGCCACGGGTCGTTCGTCACATAGGTATCGCCCGGATACATCTGATCGGCAGGGATGGCGGCGATGAAGTTGCCCACCGCCTCGGCCATGGTGTTGACATGGCCGGGCGTGCCGGTGACGGCCTGCGCCAGCATCCGCCCCTGCGCGTCATAGACGCCCGCCGACAGGTCGCCCGCCTCGCGCACGCTGGTGGAAAAGGCGGTGCGGATCAGGGTCATCGCCTGTTCCTCGACCACGGAAATCAGGCGGTTCCACATCACCTGCATCCGGATATCGTCAATCTGGGACATGGGTCACGCCTTCTTTCGGATCAGCAGGATGGCACCGTCGGATTGCATCACCGCGTCAAAGACGGATGTCACGATGGTCGATGTTTCGCGTTCGACGATGATCGCCGGGCCGGTGATCCGCGCGCCGGGGCACAGCGCGTCGCGCGCGATGATCGCGGTCGGCAAGGGGGCGCCGGTGGCCGGGTCGAACACCGCGCGGCTGTCGTTGGTGGCGACGGGCGCGCCGTCAAGCGTCAGATCATGGCGCGCGCCCTGCGGCCGCGACACCTGTGCCTTGACGGAAAAAGTCACGAATTCGATCTGCGGCCCGTCGATGGCGCGGCCAAAGAACTGTGCGTAACGGTCGCGGAATGACTGCGCGATCAGATCACGGTCGACATCGGTGAAGGCGCGGTCGGGCAGGGGCACCGGAATTTCCCAACCTTGCCCGCGATAGCGCATGAAGCCCACGATATCGCGGGTGATTTCGCCGTCGCTGCCGTCGCGGACAAAGCCCTCGGCGGTGGCCTTCAGGTCATTCAGCAGATCATTCAGCACGCCCGCGTCAAAGGCCGACAGCGCCATGACCTTGGACCCCACAGCCTCATACCCAAAGGGCGTGCGCAGAAAGCCGATGGCCGACCCGACGCCCGCGCCCTGCGGGATCAGACAGCGGGCAATGCCCAGTTTCTCGCACAGGCGGGCGGCGTGCAGGGGGGCGGCGCCGCCAAATGCGATCATTGTGGCGCCGCCGATATCCTTGCCGTGTTCGACCGCATGAACGCGGGCGGCATTGGCCATGTTTTCGTCCACGACCTCGGCGACGCCAAAGGCGGCGGGCACGGCATCAAGGGTCAGCTTTGCGCCGACATGTTCGTCAATCGCGGCGCTTGCGGCATCGGCTGACAGCCGGATCGCGCCGCCTGCAAAATTGTCGGGGTCCAGCTTACCAAGGATCAAATCGGCATCGGTGATCGCGGGCCGGGTGCCGCCGCGTCCATAGCAGGCAGGCCCCGGTTCAGACCCCGCCGATTCCGGCCCCGCCTGAATGCGGCCCATCGCATCGACCCAGGCCAGCGACCCGCCGCCCGCGCCGATTTCGATCATCTCGATCACCGGGATCGAGATCGGCATCCCGGACCCTTTGGCGAAACGCCATGTGCGCGCCACCTCAAAGCTGCGGGCGGTCTGGGGTTGGTAATCGTCGATCAGGCAGATCTTGGCGGTCGTGCCGCCCATGTCATAGCTGACCACGCGGTCCAGCGAAAACCGCCGCGCGATGTCGGCGGCAAAGATCGCGCCGCCTGCGGGGCCTGATTCGACAAGCCGCACCGGAAATTCCGCAGCCGTCTGGACCGAGACCAGCCCCCCGCCGGAATGGATCATGAAAACCGGACAATCCGCGCCCATGTCGCGCAACCGGGTTTGCAGGCGGGTCAGATAGCTGGCCATCTGCGGACGCACATAGGCATTGGCGCAGACGGTGTTGAAACGCTCAAACTCTCGCATCTGCGGGGAGACTTCGCAGGAAATAGAGATCGGCAGATCAAGCCGCGCGGCCAGAATATCGCGCGCGCGGCGTTCATGGTCGGGGTTCATATAGCTGTGGATAAAGCCCACGGCGACGGCGCCGAAATCCTGCCCGGCGATGTGATCGGCAATCGCCACCAGCGCGGCTTCGTCCAGCGGCTGCAATTCGCGGCCATCGGCGCCGATGCGACCGGCGACGGGCATCCGGTCTTCGCGCGGGATCAGCGGCGTGGGCAGCACGATGTTCAGATCATATTGTTCAAAGCGGTTTTCGGTCCGCATCTCTATCACGTCGCGAAAGCCCTCGGTGGTGATAAAGGCCGTGCGCGCGCCGCGCCGTTCGATCAGGGCGTTGGTGGCCAGCGTGGTGCCGTGGATGACGATGCCGATGGCGGCGGGCGCGATGCCCGCCTGTTCGGTGACAATGCCGATACCGTCAAGGATCGCCTGTTCCGGCGCCGTGTAATTCGTCAGCACCTTGGTCGAAAACACCTGCCCGCGCAGGTCCAGCACGATATCGGTGAAGGTGCCGCCAATATCGGCGCCAAGGCGGATGTCGGGATCGCCGGTCATGCTTTGGCCTTTGCGGCAAGTGCGGCGTCGCGCATTTGCGACAGGGTCTGACGCGGGGTCAGCGCCTCGGCCGAGATGTTCAGGTCCAGCACCGCGCCCGTGGGCGATGCCAGCGCGCGACCAAAGGCAGCGGCGAAATCGGCTGTGGTTTCAACCCGTTCGCCGTGAAAGCCATAGGCGCGGGCCAGCGCGGCGAAATCGGGGCTGACCATCGTGGTGCCCGATACACGCGCCGGATAGTGGCGTTCCTGATGCGCGCGGATGGTGCCATAGATGCCGTTGTTCAGGATCAGCACGATGGGCGCGGCGTTGGCCTGCGCTGCCGTTGCCAGCTCCTGACAGGTCATCTGAAAATCGCCGTCGCCCGCAAAGCAGACGACCGTGCGTCCCGGATGCGCCACCTTGGCGGCGATCGCCGCAGGCAGGCCATAGCCCATCGCCCCCGATTGCGGCGCCAACAGCCGCGCCTGTGGCCCGTATTTGAAAAATTTGTTCGGCCAGACCGCGAAATTCCCCGCGCCATTGGTCAGGATCACATCGGGGGGCAGGGTGTCGCGCAGCCATGCCGTCACCGCGACCATATCCACGGGCGAGGGTTGGGCCGGCGCGTCAAAGAACGCATTGAACGCCGCGCGCCCGGCCTGACGCCACGCCGCCCATTTCCCGGCCACAGGGTGCAGCGCCTGCGCGAATTCGTTGGGGCCTGCATGGATGCCCAGCAGGGGCTGATAGATCTTGCCGATTTCCAGATCGGATGCGTGGACATGGATCAGCTTTTGTTCCGGCACCGGCACCGTCAGCAGGGTATAGGCGTCGGTCGTCATCTCTCCGAACCGGATGTTCACGGCAAGGATCACGTCGGCATTGGTGATCAGCTTGCGCACATGCGGGGGCATCCCGACGCCCGCCTCGCCGCAATAAACGGGCGAGTGGTTGTCAAACCGGTCGTTGAACCGGAAGGCGGCCACGACGGGAATGTCGGACGCCTCGGCAAAGATCTGCATGGCGCGGCGGCCTGCATCGGTCCAGTTGCCGCCGCCGATCAGGATCAGCGGGCGTTCCGCGCGGCCCAGCACCGCCAGCGCCTGTTCCAGCGCGGCAGGCGCGGGCGCTGCCTCGGCGATGATCGCGGGGCCGGTCAGCGGGGCTGCGTCGGTCAGGCTGGTCAGCATGTCTTCGGGCAGGGCGATGACGACCGGGCCGGGGCGGCCTGTGGTTGCGGTTTTCCACGCGCGGGCAAGGATTTCGGGGATGCGTTCGATGCGGTCGATCTGAACCGTCCATTTGGCCATGGTGCCGAACACGGCGGGATAGTCGATTTCCTGAAACGCCTCGCGCCCGGTCATGTCGGTGCCGACCTGCCCGACGAAAATCAACATCGGCGCGCTGTCCTGCATCGCGGTGTGGATCCCGATAGAGGCGTTTGTGACCCCCGGACCGCGCGTCACCATGCAGATGCCGGGACTGCCGGTCAGCTTGCCTGATGCCGCCGCCATGAAGGCCGCGCCGCCTTCGTTCCGGCACAGGATGAAATCCAGTTGGCCCTGCGTGTCATGCAGCGCGTCCAGAACCGCCAGATAGCTTTCCCCCGGCACGCCAAAGGCCTTGCGTGCGCCAAGCGCGACCAGCGATTCGACCAGCAATTGCCCGCCACTGCGTTTCATCGGCATGTCTCCTGCATCGGGGCGGCGCGCCGCAGGGGCGGGGTCACGCGCAAGATGGCGGACCCCGCAGGCCGGGCGGGCCAATCGGGGCATCCTGCCAGTCAACGGGGCGGGTGGAAACCAACAAAAACCTGTCAAAGGACAAGAATTTCTTGTCAGTCGTCGGCGATGATATCAACGCTGTGGCTGCCCGACTGGCTGCCATCCATCCGCATCGACCCAGTGATCGGCGCGGTGTCGGAATAGTCGCGGCCATAGCCGATGGTGACATGATCGGCGGTGACAAAGCAGGCATTGGTGGGATCGTATTCGCACCACCCGGCCTCGGCCCCGGTCCAGGCGCGGACCCATGCGTGCATCGCATCGGCGCCTTCCAGACGCGGTTTGCCGGGGGGCGGCAGGGTGCGCAGAAAGCCGGACACATAGGCCGCGGGTATCCCCAGACTGCGCAGACCGGCGATCATGATCTGCGAAAAATCCTGACAGACGCCGTGGCGACCGGCAAAGGCGTCGGCGATGGCGGTGTCCACATCCGTGGCGTCTGCGTCGAAGGTCATGTGGTCGTGCAGCGCCTGCCCCAGACAGGCGACCGCCGCGCGGGCGGTGGGGGCCGAGCCGCAGGCCTTTGCGGCAAAGCGCGAAATCGCATCAACCGTCGGAATGCGCGGCGAGGGGCGGATGAAATGCTGTGGCGAATGCGGGCCAAGATCCGTCACCCCGGCCAGTTCCGATTGCAACAGCGCAAAGGGCGCGGACAGGTCCAGCGGCTGATCATCGCCATGGCGCAGCACGCGGGCGGACATGTCAAAGCGCAGCTCTGACAGGCCGGCGGGCAGGGCAAGCTGGATCGTCTGCGTGCCGAAGAAATCGGTGAATGTGCTGCGTTCCAGCGGCGGCGGCGTCACGGTGACGCTGCATTGCTGAACCTCTTGCATCCCCGGCAGATCGGCGGGGCAGATGCGCAGCAATTGTCGCCCCGCGCCGGTGGGCCGGTCAAATTCATAGCGGATCGACAGGCGCAAACGATACAGCATCAGTGGAAATACGCGGTGTTCATCAGATCGGACAGGCTGCCGATCCGGGCGCGCATGCCCCACAGCGCCTCGGTCGTCAGCTGGGCGGGTTCGGTCGTGGCGATATCGGCGTGCAGGCGCAGCACCTCACGCGCAAGGGGCGACAGCGCGCCATGTTCGTTGGCCGCGGGCAGGGCGTCGATCTGTTCGCGTAGCCCGTCGATTTGATGGCGCAGCGCGCGCGGGTTCAGCGGGTCCAGCGCCAGCAGATGCAGAACCGTGTCGCGCGATGTGGTCAGGTTGAAGCGGCGGCGATGGGTCAGCACGCTGTCGCCGATTTCGATGGCCAGATCCAGCGCGCCTTCGGGGGCATCGGCGTCGGCCAGCACCGCCAGCACCGCCGAGATCGCCATCGCCCGTTCGTGCATCCGCCCGATGGACAAAAACCGCCAGCCGGTAAAGCGATACATGTTTTCATGCACCATCCCCGAAATGCCCGCCAGCTTGCGCAGCAGCGCGCTCAGCGCGCGGGCGGCGTCGTCGCCGGTGGACACACGGCGCGACATGGTGCGGGCGCTGCGATCCAGATCCTGCAAGGCCGACCACGCATCGGGGGAAAAGCGGTCGCGCACGGCACCCGCCGTCGCGATGGCCGTCGCCAGATTGTCCAGCAGGCGTTGAGGAATAGGCTGATCGGGGTCGATGCCCATCTGATCGAACAGCGGTTCCAGCCCGGCCAGCAGGGGGGCGGCGGCGGGGCCTGCCTCGGCCTGACGGGTGTGCCAAGCGCGCATCAGGCGGACGATGCTTTCGCTGCGTTCGATCTGGCGGCCCAGCCAGAACAGGTTATCGGCCGCGCGTGCAGGCAGGCCGCCCGGCACCATCGGGCGGGCGGCGCCGTTGCGCACCATCGTGACCGGCGTGACGGGGCGGTCGCTGACCACCCAGACATCCGCCGCAGCCCCGCCATTCTGCATCGCAATCGCCGCCGGGTTTGATGTCGCGCCGATCCGCGCAAAGCCCCCCGGCATCACCGTCCAGCCATCGGCGGTGCGCGCCAGATAAACCCGCAGCGCCATCGGCCGCGGCACCAGCGCCCCGTTCACCAGTGCGGGCGAGGTGGACAGCGTGACCCGTTCCTGCGCGACCATATCGGCGCCCCCGGCCAGCAGATGCGCGGCCAGATCATCGGGCGGCAGGTCGGCTGCGTGAACCTCGCCCTCATCCTGTTCAAAGGGCATGTCGGGGCGCAACGCATTGCTAAGGATCATGCGCTGCGGGTTGGCCTGCACCGCATAGCGGGCGGACGGATCGCCGCACCACCATGTCGCGATATTGGGCATCGCCAGCGGCGCGCCGATCAGTTCGGGCGCAAGCTGCGGCAGAAACGCCATCAGCGCGCGGGTTTCCAGAATGCCCGCGCCAAGGCTGTTGACCATGGTCAGCGACCCGGATCGCAGCGCGCCCACCATCCCCGGCGTGCCGATCCTTGATGCCGGGTTCAGTTCCAACGGGTCGGCGTAATCGGCATCCAGACGGCGCCACAGCACCTCGACCGGGCGCATCCCATCGACCGTCCGCACCATCAGCCGACCGTCGGCGGTGGCAAGGTCGTCACCCTCTATCAACGTCAGGCCCAGATAGCGGGCGATGTAGGCGTGTTCGAAATAGGTTTCATTCATCGGGCCGGGCGTCATGATCGCCACGCGCCCGTTATCGTCGCCACGCATTCCCATCAGGCTGTCGCGAAAATCGCGGAAAAAGCCCGCCAGCCGATGCACGTTTTCCTGCGCATAAAGCTGTGAAAACGCGCGCGCCGTCGCCACCCGGTTTTCCAGCGCATAGCCCGCGCCCGATGGTGCCTGTGTCCGGTCGGCCAGCACCCACCATTTGCCGTCCGGCCCTCGGCCCAGCTCGAACGCGACGAAATGCAGGTAATAGCCCGACCGCGGCCTGATCCCCACCATCGGGCGCAGCCATGCCGGATTTGCCGCTACGATGGGCGCAGGCAACCGCCCCGAGGCCACCAGCGTATTCGCGCCGTAAAGATCGGCCATCACCGTTTCCAGCAGGTCGGCCCGCTGGATCAGGGATTGGGCGATGTCGGACCATTCGCCGTCGTCCAGCAGCACCGGAATATGGCTAAGCGGCCAAGGCCGTTCGACCGACTGGCCGCCGCCATATTGGCGATAGAACACGCCGCTATCCAGCAGGTAACGGTCGGCGCGGGCCAGATTGCGGGTCAGGTCTTCGGCCGGGGTTGCTGCCAGATGGCCCGCCAGTCGTGACCACAGCGGACGGATGCGGCCCTGAGGGTCGCACATTTCATCATGCACACCCACCAGCGGGCGATAGGCCTGCAGCCCCGCCCCGCTGATTGGAATGACCGGATCCGCCCCCATGATCAGATGCCCACCGGCCGGCGCAGGTCCAGCGTCAGCGGGAATTCCCGGTGCGGGCGTTCGGGCGCGACGTGGCGGGCATGGCCGGGGGTATGGCCATTGGCGGCAAAGCGGGCCAGCCGTCGGGCCTCGGCCTCGTTTCCGTTGACCGGGAAGGTGTCGTAATTGCGCCCCCCCGGATGGGCGACGTGATAGGTGCAGCCGCCAATTGCGCGGCCCGACCATGTATCAAAGATGTCAAAGGTCAGCGGCGCATCGACCGGCGTCACCGGATGCAGCGCCGATGCCGCCTGCCATGCCTTATAGCGGACACCAGCGACAGCTTCGCCCGCGCCGATGCCGGTCAGGGGCAGGGCGCGCCCGTTGCACAGCACCTGATAGCGCGACGGATCGGGGGCGGACAGCTTGACCTGCAACCGCTCGGTCGAGCTGTCGGTATAGCGCACGGTGCCACCGATGGCGCCGGTTTCGCCCAAGACATGCCACGGTTCCAGCGCCTGACGCAGTTCCAGATGCGTGCCCTGCGCCTCGGCCTCTCCGCAGAAGGGGAAACGGAATTCGGCCTGCGCCTTGAACCATTCCTGCTGCATCGGAAAGCCATGCGCGGTCAGATCATCCAGCACATCGCAGAAATCAGCCCAGACGAAATGCGGCAGCATGAAGCGGTCGTGCAGCGCGGTGCCCCACCGGGTCAGATCGCCGGTCGCGGGGGTTTTCCAGAACCGCGCGATCAGCGCCCGCAACAGCACCTGCTGGGCAAGGCTCATGCGGGCGTCGGGGGGCATCTCAAACCCGCGGAATTCGACAAGGCCAAGCCGTCCGGTCGGGCCATCGGGCGAATACATCTTGTCGATGCAGATCTCGGCCCGGTGGGTGTTTCCGGTCACATCGGTCAGGATATTGCGCAGCAGCCGGTCCGTCAGCCATGGCAGCGGCGGCACACCCGCATCCGGCGCCGGAATCTGCGCCAGCGCGATTTCCAGTTCATACAGCGCATCGTGGCGCGCCTCATCAATCCGGGGTGCCTGTGACGTTGGCCCGATGAACAGCCCCGAAAACAGATAGGACAGCGACGGGTGCCGGTTCCAATGCAGGATCAGGCTGGCCAGCAGATCGGGGCGGCGCAGGAACGGGCTGTCATTGGTGGTCGCGCCGCCGACAACGACATGGTTGCCGCCGCCGGTGCCGGTATGCTTGCCGTCGATCATGAATTTTTCCGCGCCAAGCCGTGACTGGCGCGCGTCGTCATAGACGCCCTGCGTGATCGCCACGCAATCATCCCAATTGGCGGCGGGGTGGATGTTCACCTCTATCACGCCGGGATCGGGGGCGACGCGGATCACGTTCAGACGCGGGTCTTGGGGCGGGGCATAGCCTTCGACGTGGACCTTAAGGTCAAGGCGCAGGGCCGCAGCCTCGACCGCGTGAAGCAGGTCCAGATATTCCTCAAGCGTGGCGACGGGGGGCATGAAGACGCACAGCCGCCCGTTCTTGGGCTCGACCGACAGGGCGGTGCGGATCAGCCCGTCCAGTTCCGTGGTGCCGTCGGCCGCGCCCATCTGCCCCTGTTCGGTCACCTGCTGCACCGGACCGCCCGCGACAAAGCTGGCCATCGGCTGCGATTTGCGCGCAGGCGCCAGCGATTTCGGTTGGGGCAGATCGGGGCGATCAACCGTGGGATCGGTCGGGTTGATATAGGGATAGACCGACGGCGACAGCCATGGCAGCGACCCAAGCGGCAGGCGATAACCGACCGGGCTGTCGCCGGGCGTCAGAAACACATGCCCGCGCCGCAGCCGCCAGCGTTCCGACAGCCATGTCAGGCCCGCGCGCGATTGCTGGCTTTGCACCGGCAGCACAAAACCCGTGGGTGTGGTCAGGCCACGGTTGAACACGGCGGCGATGCGGTGGCGCGCCTCGGCGTCGTCCAGCTTGGAATTCGCGGGCGTCACATTGTCGGGCAGATTCGATTCGCGCACCAGCCATTCGGCGGGGTCTTCATAGGCGGGCATGACATTGCCGCCGTCGACGCCCAGTTCCGCCGCCGTTTCGCGCAACAATTCCTGCGCCTGCAACGGCGTGGCGTCGCCCGCGCCATCTTCGGGTGCAATCAGGTCGGGGTTTTGCCAGACCGGCTGGCCGTCGCGGCGCCAATACAGCGAAAACGTCCAGCGCGGCAGGGTTTCGCCCGGATACCACTTGCCCTGACCGTAATGCAGAAAGCCGTTCGGCGCGAAACGGTCGCGCAGCTTGCGCACCAGAATATCGGCGCGGTGACGCTTGGTCGGGCCGACGGCGGCGGTGTTCCATTCGTCGCTTTCAAAGTCGTCGATGGAGACGAAGGTCGGCTCTCCGCCCATGGTCAGGCGCACGTCGCCCGCATCCAGCGCGGCATCGACCTGATGGCCCAGCTTGTTCAGATCGGCCCATGCCTGATCGCTGAACGGCTTGGTGATGCGGGGATGTTCGGCCACCCGGCGCACCTGCATGTCAAAGTCGAAATTCACCTCGGCAAAGCTGGCAGCGCCGGTGATCGGCGCGCAGCTGCGGTAATGCGGCGCGGCGGCCAGCGGGATATGGCTTTCGCCGGTCAGCAGACCCGATGTCGGATCAAGCCCGATCCAGCCCGCGCCGGGCAGATACACCTCGGTCCAGGCGTGCAGATCGGTGAAATCGACGGCGGTGCCGGACGGGCCGTCCAGCGCCTTCAGATCGGGTTTCAGCTGGATCAGATAGCCCGACACGAACCGCGCCGCAAAACCCAGATGACGCAGAGCGTTCACCAGCAACCAACTGGAATCGCGGCACGATCCTGACTTAAGGGTCAGCGTTTCCTCGGGCGTCTGCACGCCGGGTTCCATGCGGATGGTGTAGTTGGTTTCCCCTGCGATACGCGCGTTCAGGTTCACGACGAAATCCACGCTGCGCATCTTGTCGCGCGGGATGCTGTCCAGCAGCGCCCGCAGCATCGGACCCGCGGGTTCGACCTGACGATAGGGGATCAGTTCCTCGGCCAGTTCTGGCGGATAGGCAAAGGGCCAATATTCGGCGCTGTCCTCGACGAAGAAATCGAACGGGTTATAGACGGTCATATCGGCGACCAGATCGACCTCTATCTTCAATTCGCGCACGGGTTCGGGAAACACGAACCGCGCCAGCCAGTTGCCGAACGGGTCTTGCTGGTGGTTGACGAAATGGCCTTCGGGCGTGACCTTCAGCGAATGCGAAATCACCCGGGTGCGCGAATGGGGTGCGGGACGCAGGCGGATCACCTGCGGGCCAAGCGTGACCGGGCGGTCATATTTGTAATGCGTCAGGTGATAGATACTGGCCTTGATCGACATGCACGCGTCCCTGTGTCCTGGCTACAGCTTATACCTTGTGCAGCGGGGGGACAGAAGGAAAGCGGCAGCGCGCATCGGCCTGTGCCCCGGATGCAACTGCCCGTTTTTCGATCACTTAGCGCAGGGCCGCGTTAAGGCGGTCCCATTCGGCGTGATCGCCGGGAATGCCAAGCCGCAGCCAGCGGTCGGAATAGGGAAAGCGCCGTGACCAGATATGCGCGCGGGCCAGCCTGTCCTGTGCGGCGGTGGCATCCGGCGTGTCGTAAAGGCGAAACAGGTGGGTGCCACCGACGGGCGCCCAGCCTGCGGTGGAGGCAAGCTGATCAAGGCGCAGGGCGGCCTCGGCATGATACAGGGTGGTGTCGTCGGCCCATATCCGGTCGGCCATCGCCGCCGCGCCAAGATGCAGCGCGGGGCCGTTGACCGCCCAAGGGCCTGCCGCATCTGCCAGCGGCGCCAACAGCGTGGGGCGCGCCACGACAAAGCCAAGGCGCAGCCCGGCCAGACCCCAGAACTTGCCGAAACTGCGCAGGATCAAGGTGTTGTCGGGGACATCTCGGGCCAGCGACAGGTCGGGGCGCGGGTCGGCAAAGCTTTCATCCACGATCAGATGGCCAACACGACCGGCCAGCGCGGCCAGCGTCGCGGGCGTCCATTCGCGGCCATCGGGGTTGTTGGGGTTCACCACGACCGCCAGATCGGCACCCGCCATGGCGTCCGGATCGGGCGCGTCCGTCACCCGCCACCCGGCGGCGCGCAGGCTGGCGGCATGTTCGTTATAGCTGGGCGTCAGCACCGCCGCATGGCCCGCAGGCAGGCTTCGCGGGATCAGCTGGATCGCCGCCGATGCCCCCGCCAGCGGCAGCACATGATCGGGGGCGCAGCCAAACCACGCCCCCGCCGCCACGATCAGCGCATCCTGTGCCGCGCGCGTGGGCAGGGCGCGCCAGACCTGTGCGGGCATTTCGCCAATGGGCCACGGGCGGCGGTTGATCCCGGTGGACAGGTCGATCCAGTCGCCGGCGCCATATCTGGCTGCCGCCGCGTCGATATTTCCGCCGTGATCGCGCGCCATGACGTGCCCCCTTTGCCCCGCCGCAGTGCTAGGCGGACAACCCTTTGCGTGCAATGCGTTAACGAAATTTCACTTTACACGGCGCCCAATCATCTACACGATATGTGGTGAGAACATTCGGGCACCCCCGCCCGGTCTTGTAGGAATACCAAGGGTTAGCGGCGCCAGAAACGCACCCGGACAGAGGCAGGCACAGGATGGCACAGACCGATTCCTTTATCCCCACGGATGAGATCCACCCCATCGACATCGTCGAGGCGGTGGCCGCGCATCACGATTGGGATTTCGACCGGCTTGCCGACGATCAGATCGTCATGGTGGTCGAGGGTCAGTGGCGCAGCTATTCGCTGACGCTGGCATGGTCGGCGCGCGAAGAGGTTCTGCGCCTGATCTGCACCTTTGACATGGACCCGCCCGCCGACCGCCTGCCCGCGATATACGAGACGCTGAATCTGGCCAATGATCAGGTCTGGGACGGCGGCTTTACCTTCTGGTCGCAACAACGTCTGGTGGTGTGGCGCTATGGTCTGGTGCTGGCGGGCGAAGGCGTTGCCTCGGCCGAACAGATCGATCAGATGATTAGCAACGCGCTGATCGCCTGCGAACGGTTCTATCCCTGCTTTCAACTGGTCGGATGGGGCAACAGCAGCCCCGCCGCCGCGCTGGACATCGCCTTGGGCGAGGCCTACGGACGGGCCTGAAGGGGGCGCACCGTCCCCGGCCAAACAGGGGGAACGGGATGAGCGATTTTGAAGATATCAATGCGCGCGGACTGGTGCTGGTCGGGTGCGGTCGCATGGGTGGCGCGATGCTGCGCGGCTGGCTGGCGGGCGGTTTGCAGCCCGGCGCGGTGACGGTGATCGACCCCAATCTGGCACCGGAATGGCAGGACAAGGGTTTGCGCGTGAACGCGCCCCTGCCGGAAAACCCCGCGGTGCTGGTCCTTGCCGTCAAGCCGCAGATGATGGCCGGGGTGCTGGGCACGGCGCCCGCGCTGGCAAAGACGCTGGTGATCTCGGTCGCGGCGGGCACCACGATTGCCACGTTCGAGACCGCGTTTCCCGGCCTGCCCATCGTCCGGGTGATGCCCAACACCCCCGCCGCGATCGGCAAGGGAATTTCCGCGATCATCGGCAATGGCGCGGCCACGCCTGCCGATCTTGATCTGGCACAGGCGCTGATGTCCGCGGTGGGCCGCGTGGTTCGTCTGGACAGCGAAGATCAGATGGACGCGGTGACGGGCCTGTCTGGCAGCGGCCCCGCCTATGTGTTCCACCTGATAGAGGCGATGGCCAAAGCCGGCGAGGCGCAGGGCCTGTCGCCCGCGCTGTCGCTGGAGCTGGCGCGGATGACGGTTGCGGGCGCGGGCGCGCTGGCCGTCGATGCCGACGAAGACCCGGCGATCTTGCGCGAAAACGTCACCTCTCCGGGCGGGACGACGGCTGCCGGGCTGCGGGTGCTGATGGATGCTGACAGCGGGCTGCCGCCGCTGATGGTGCGCACCGTTGCTGCCGCCACCGAACGCGGGCGCGAATTGGGCAAGGCTGCGACATGACCATCACCTATGACGATTTCGAAAAGGTTGATATCCGCGTCGCCACCATCACCCGCGCCGAACCCTTCCCCGAGGCGCGCAAGCCTGCGATCAAGCTGTGGCTGGATCTGGGCGACATGGGTGAACGCCGGTCGTCGGCCCAGATCACCCGGCATTATGATCCCGAAACGCTGGTCGGCACGCAGGTGCTGTGCGTGGTGAATTTCCCGCCCCGCCAGATCGGCCCCGTCATGTCCGAGGTGCTGGTCCTTGGCGTGCCCGACCCGGAACAGCAGGTGGTGCTGATCCGCCCCGATCAGCCCGTCCCCAATGGTGGAAAGCTTTACTGATGAAACTGCTTGTTACCCGGCGCATGACCGAACGCGCGACACAGGCGATCACATCGCGGTTCGACACCGATTTCCGTGACGCCCCCCTGACCGTTGATCAGGCCGCACAGGCGCTGCGCGATTATGACGCGATCATCCCGACACTTGGCGATGGCTTTGCCGCTGCGGCCTTTGATGGCGCGCTGCGCTGCAAGTTGTTGGCGAACTTTGGCGCGGGCTTCAACCATATCGACATCGCGGCCGCGCGGGCGGCGGGGGTGACTGTCACGAACACGCCCGATGTGGTGACCGATGCCACCGCCGATATCGCGCTGACGCTGATCCTGATGACCATGCGCCGCGCGTCCGAAGGCGAACGCGTCGTGCGTGCCCGCGCATGGACCGGCTGGACGCCAACGCAGTTTCTGGGCGGCCATGTCACCGGCGCGACCGTGGGCATCATCGGCATGGGCCGCATCGGCAAGGCCATCGCGCGCCGTTGTCATTTCGGCTTTGGTATGGGGGTGGTGTTCTATAACCGATCCAACGTGACCGGGCTGGACTTTCCTGCGCGGCAGATGCCCGATCTGGCGGCGACGCTGGCCGCCTGTGACGTGGCGGTCGTCGCGGTTCCGGGCGGTGCAGGGACGCGCCATCTGATCGGTGCTGACGAATTGCGCGCCTTGGGTCCGCAGGGCTATCTGGTCAATATCGCGCGCGGCGATGTAGTGCAGGAAGCCGCGCTGATTCAGGCGCTGAATTCCGGCACCATCGCGGGCGCGGGTCTGGATGTCTATGAGCGCGAACCCGACGTGCCGCAGGCGCTGATCGAGGCGCCCAATGCCTCACTTCTGCCCCATCTGGGCACGGCGACGGATGATGTGCGTACCGAAATGGCGATGCGGGCGCTGTCCAATGTCGTGGCGCTGGCCGAAGGGGGCACGCCTCCCGATCTTGTGACCTGACATTTGATTGTCGGGGGAACCGCGCGTTTCCCGCCACGTTGGACCGGCACAGATGTGATGATCCAGATGGAGGACACAATGAACTGGGATATCGTCCAAGGTAAATGGAAGCAGTTCAAGGGCTCGGTCAAGGAAAAATGGGGTGAGCTGACCGACGACGAACTGGACCAGATCGACGGCAACAAGGACAAGCTGGCAGGCAAGCTGCAAGAGAAATACGGCTGGTCGAAAGAGGACGCCGACAACAAGATCGACGAATATTTCCGCGACCGGACCTGATCGTCCCGCGTGATTTGCAAAGGCGCCCGTGACGGGCGCCTTTTTGCATGGGCTGCGCTAAATCCCGCAGCGTTCCTTCATCGCAATCCGCGCGGCACCCGTTCCCCGCATGGTGGACGTGAACAGCACGTCGTGTGTGTCATTGTCCTCGATCTCCATATGTTCGGCATTGCCGAAGAAATCGAGGTTATAGGACGACATCGGGATCACGCCGGATAGGGCGTCGCTTTCGGGCTGGACCCCGAATGACCATTTCACCGTGCGCTGATCAGGCAGTCTGATCCAGATCATCAGGTTTCTGGGTCTGTCAAAACCCGCGCCGCCCTTGGCCAATGCATCCATCGCAAAGCCAAGGCTGCTGCGCCCTTGCGTGCATGTGAATGACACCCTGATCCCGTCAGTATTTTCCGTGGCAGACGCCCAATTCGGGCCTTTCCCGTGTTCCCACGCCCATAAAGGGGATGCGGCAAAGATAAATGAACATGCGATAAGGCGAGCAAACATGAAGCACCCCGCGATAAAATACAGCCTTCAGGGTCGCAGAGCTGCCTGATTCTGACAAGCATCGTGGGCGGACGCTCTTTCCTTTCCGGTCGGCGCGCGCCACGATGCTGGCATGAACAGCACATTCGACGATCTTTCGCACCGCGCCCTGTCCCTGATCCGCGCGGGCATCGACGCCGCCGACCCGGCGCGCGCGACGGCTTTGGCCATGGATCAGGTGATGGCCGATCCGCCGGGGCCGGGGGGCGCATGGCATGTCATCGCGCTTGGCAAGGCGGCGCGGGCGATGGCTGCGGCGGCCTTGCAGCGCCTGCCCGATGCGCGGGCGCTGATCATCACCAATGCCGGAAATGACGCGCCGCTGGACCGCGCGCAGATCATCGTGGCGGGCCATCCGGTCCCGGATGCCGCGGGCGAGGCCGCCGCCCGTCAGGTCGAGGCGATCTTGACCGCCGCCGCCCCGCAGGACCGCGTGCTGGCGCTGATTTCGGGCGGCGGGTCGGCGATGCTGCCCGCGCCGGTTGCGGGTGTGACGCTGGCGGAAAAGCAGGATGTGAACCGGCTGCTGCTGGGCTCGGGCGCGGATATTGGGCGGATGAACTTGATCCGGCAGGCGCTGTCGCGGCTGAAGGGCGGGGGCTGGCTGCGCCTGTCGCGCGCACCCGTGACGGCACTGATCCTGTCGGACGTGCCGGGCGATGACCTGCGGGTGATCGCGTCGGGGCCGACCGTGGCGCC
>QIRE01000136.1_pt1 | contig 18045 bp, 18 predicted proteins | sample 2940141 | NCBI WGS metagenome assembly QIRE01 (sample SAMN09273532, study PRJNA473421) | Gut metagenome, whole genome shotgun sequencing project. | isolation source: gut tissue | host: Folsomia candida VU population | place: Netherlands: Amsterdam | collected 2016-03-06
TGGGAAGCCTTTGCCGACGAATTTTCCACGCTGCTGTCGCGGCAATTGGACGAGGCGTAAGCGATGGGATCGTCCGTCGTCAAACGGGTCAGCCGCAAGGGGCGCGGACGCAGGCGCAACGCGCCGATGTCCGAAATCAACGTCACGCCCTTTGTGGACGTGATGCTGGTGCTGCTGATCATCTTTATGGTCGCGGCACCGCTGATGACGGCGGGTGTGCCGCTGAACCTGCCGCAGACGGCGGCCACCGCCGTGCCCACCGAATCCGAAGAGCCGCTGGTCATTTCCATCCCCGCGCAGGGCGAAATCATGCTGATGAACGCCCCCGTGGCCGAGGCAGAGGTCGTGGCACGCCTGCGCGCCGTGCTGGCCGAACGCACGACACAGCGGGTGTTCTTGCGGGCCGATGGCACCATTCCCTATGCCCGCGTCGTGCAGGTGATGGGTGCGCTGAACGCCGCCGGTCTGACCGATATCGTGCTTGTCACCGATCCCGGTGGCCCGCGCATGGATGGCTGATCCATGGATGATCGCGAAAGCCGCGTCGGATGGTGGGTATCGGGGGGGGCGCATGTCGCGCTGATCCTCTGGGCCATTCTGGGCGGCGTGTTCTTTCGCCCGCAGCCGTCGGTGCCGCTGCGGTCGACCGAAGTCTCTACCATGAGCGGCGCCGAGTTTGAGGCGCTGGCCGCAGCGTCGCGCGGCGCCGGCCCGGTGACACCGGATGCGACGGCTGTGGCCTCGATCGCGGACCCGGCGGATGATGCCGACGATGCGGCAGCGCCTGCGCAATCGCCCGCGCCTGACGCCGCAGATGCCGCGCAGGAACTGGCCCGGCCCGATCCGTCCGAGGCGCCACCCGATCTTAGCGAGTTCGACACACCGGAACCCGTGGACGTGGCGACCGACCTGCCCGATACCTCTGCTAACCAGACGGATGGCAACGACGCAGCCCCTCCGCCCGCCGTCACCGACGCCCCGGTGCCCGAGGCCCAGCCCGCACGGCCGCAACAGCCGGTCACGGATCAGCCTGCGGTGCCGGTTGCGCCCCGGTCGGAACTGGCGCTGGATCAATCGGCGCAGCCCCGCAGCCGCCCGGATGGCCTGGTAGAGGCATATCGCGCCCGCATCGCCGCCGCCGAAGCTGCGCGTCAGGCAGCGGCTGACGCGGCACAAGCCGCGACCGAGGCCGCCGAGGCCGCAGAACGCCGTGCTGCCGCCGAACAGGAACGGATCACCGCCGAACGCGAGGCCGCAGCCGAAGCCGCGCGGCAGGCCGAGGCAGAAGCTGACGCAGCCGAAGCCGCGCGCGCAGCCGAGGCCGAGGCCGAGGCCGCAGAACGTCGCGCCCAGCAACAGCGGCGCGAGGCGGCGGAACGTGAAGAACGCGCCGCCGAAGAACGTCGCGCAGCCGAAGCCCGCGAAGCCGAAGAACGCCGCCAAGCCGCTGAGCGCGCCGAAGCCGAGGCCGAGGCGGAACGGCAGGCCGAGGCCGACCGGCAGGCAGAACAGCGCCGCGCCGCCGAGGCCCGCGAAGCCGAAGAACGCGCCGAAGAAGAACGCCGCGCGGCGGCAGAACGCGAGGCTGAACAGCGCGAAGCCGCAGCCCGCGAGGCCGAAGAACGCGCCGAGGCTGAACGTCAGGCCGCAGCCCAGCGTGAGGCCGAAGAACGCGAAGCCGCAGCCCGCGAAGCGGCCGCGCGTGAAACAGCCGCACGCGAAGCCGCCGAACAGGCCGAGGCCGCGGCCGCAGAACGCGCCTTGGAGGAACGCCTGCGCGCCGCAAATGAGGCCGCAGCCGGGGGCGCCGATGGGTCCGACCCCGCGACCACCGGACAGGCCGATGCTGGCAATGCGTGGCAGATCGAAGGCGGCAGCGGCGCCTCGGCCAGTCAGGATCCGCTGGCGGCGGCGCTGTCCGGCGCGATGGGCAATTCCGATGCCGCGCCGCAGCCCGATCCGTCGGTCGCGCCGATGCAGTTGCTGCCCTCGGCCCGCGATCTGCCGGATCGGGGCGCGCAGATTGATGCGCCCCCGATGGGTCCGCCGCTGTCGCTGGCCGAACGTGACGGCTTTCGCATGGCGATCCGCGACTGCTGGAATGTCGGCGCGCTGTCGGTCGAGGCGTCGCGCATGACCGTATCGGTCGGCTTTGCGATGGCCCCCGATGGCCGACCCCAGGCCGCCAGCCTGCGCATCGCCGATTACCGGGGCGGATCGGAAACTGCGGCGCAACAGGCCTTTGACGTGGCCCGCCGCGCCATTCTGATCTGTGGCCGCGCGGGCTATCCGCTGCCCGCCGACAAATATGGCCGCTGGCGCGATGTCGTCGTCGATTTTCGCCCCGACGGCATTGCTTTTGAATGACGCGCGGATGGGATGCCCTTGGCCGCGCCCGACCGACAAGGTAAAGAGGACCGGATGTTCAACCGCCTGACCCTGACGCTCTCGCTGGCGCTGGCCGGCACGACCGCCCTGCTTGCGCTGCCCGCAGCCGCGCAGGACGGCCCGCTGCGCATTGAAATCACCGATGGCATCACCGAGGCGATGCCCATCGCCATCCCCCCTTTTCACGGCGATGCCGAAGTCGCGCAACAGATCCGCAAGGTGGTGGCCGACGATCTGACCGGCACCGGCCTGTTCCGCGAAATCCCCGCCGACGCACAGGTATCCCGCCCCGGCAGCTTTACCGAAGCCGTCGCCTATGAGGATTGGCGCGCGGTCAACGCCCAGGGTCTGGTCCGGGCCGAGGTGACGCGCGCGGGCGACAATATCAGCGTCAAGTTCCGGCTGTTTGACGTGTTCGCGGGCGAACCGCAGGGCGACGGGATGCAGTTTGACGCCCGCGCAAGCGACTGGCGCCGCGCCGCCCACAAGATCGCCGACCAGATTTATACCCGGCTGACCGGCGAACAGGCTTATTTCGACAGCCGCATCGCCTTTGTGCAGGAAACCGGCCCCAAGGACGCCCGCATCAAGCGGATCGGCGTCATGGATTACGACGGCGCCAATATCCTGTGGATGACCGACAGTTCGTCACTGGTGCTGGCACCGCGCTTTTCGCGTGACGGGCGGCAGATCGTCTATACCAGCTTTGATTCCGGCTTTCCGCAGTTGCGGGTGCTGGACGTTGCCTCGGTCGCGTCGCGCGCGGTCACGCAGGGCACTGACAGCATGGCCTTTGCTCCGGCCTTCAGCCCGGATGGCCGCTGGATTGCCTATTCGTTAGAACGCGGCGGCAACACCGATATCTGGCTGATGGATGCCGCCACTGGCGCACAGCGCGCGGTGACGAATGGACCGTCGATCGAAACCTCACCCAGCTTCAGCCCCGATGGCCGCCGGATCGTGTTTGAAAGCGACCGTTCGGGCAGCCCGCAACTGTATGTCGTGGGCGTCGGCGGAGGAGAGCCGGTGCGCATCAGCTTCAGCGATGGTCGCTATGGATCCCCCTCATGGTCGCCCAAGGGCGATCTGATCGCGTTCACCAAGCAGGTGGGTGGCCGCTTCCATATCGGCACAATGCGAATCGACGGGTCGCAGGAAAAGACGCTGACCGAATCCTTCCTCGACGAATCGCCGACATGGGCACCAAATGGCCGCGTCGTGATGTTTACGCGCGTGGCTGCGGGGGGCAACGGCCAGCCGCGCCTGCACTCGGTCGACATCACCGGGCGGAACATGCGTCCGCTAAGCCTTGACTTTGCCGCCTCGGACCCCTCTTGGGGTCCATTGATGCCCTGACATAACGCCGTCTCTACGCACCCGAAGGATGCCGCCGATGACAAACTGGACAAAGCCGCTTTCGCTCGCCTGCCTGCTGGGACTGGCCGCCTGTGCCCAGCCGACCCCGCCGGTGACACAGCCGGTGATCGACCCCTATGCCAATACCGGCACCGGCGCGTTGTATCAGGGCGGGCTTGCAGGCGGCACCTTGGGCAGCGAGGCCACGGCCCAGCATTTCAACGATCAGGTCGGCAATACCGTCCTGTTTGCCGCCAATCAGTCGATGTTGACGGGCGATGCGCGTGCCGTGCTGGCGCGTCAGGCGCAATGGCTGAACCAGAACGCGAATTTCAGCGCCGTCGTGCAGGGTCATGCCGAAGAAACCGGCACCCGCGAATATAACCTTGCCCTTGGCGCGCGCCGCGCCGGCGCGGTGCAGGAATACCTGATCTCCCAAGGGGTTGCGGCGACGCGCCTGCGCACGCTTAGCTTTGGCAAGGAACGCCCTGCCGCCGTCTGTTCGGACGAGGCCTGCTATGCACAGAACCGCCGCGCCGTGACCGTGGTGAACGAAACCGGGGCGGGCGCGTGATGCGGCGCGCGGCCGCTGCCTTTGCGCTGGCCGCGCTGACGGTCCTGCCCGTTGCATCCTTTGGGCAGGATCAGACGGCACAGGATGGTGCCGCGCAAACTGCGCAGGACGCGACACCGATGACGCTGGCCGACATGCGGGCCCAGCTTGACGGGCTGCGGGTCGAATTTCAGACATTGCGCGCGCAGCTGGTCGCATCTGGCGCCGCCGGTTATCAGGCGGCGGGTGGCGATGCGGCCATCGACCGGATGACCGCCATCGAACAGCGACTGGCCCGCCTGACCGACCGGACAGAACAGTTGCAGAACCGCATCACCCGCGTCGTGGCCGAAAGCACGCGACAGATGGATGATCTGGAATTCCGTCTGTGCGAAATGGACGAAAGCTGCGATCTGGCCGCGCTGACCACGCCCGACACCGGCTATCTGCCCGGTGGGACCGATCTGTCGGCAGCCGCGCCTGCGACCGGCTCGGGCACCGGCAAGGCCCCCACCGCAGCCGAGCAAGCCGATTTTGATGCAGCCCGCAAGGTCTTGGCCAGCGGTGATTTTCTGCGCGCGGCCGAAATGTTCGGCAAGGTTGCGGAAACCCATGCCGGCGGGCCGATGACGGCCGAGGCGCTGTATCTGCGCGGTCAGGCCCTGGCCGATGCCGACGAAACCCGCGCCGCCGCCGCCGCCTGGCTGGAGGGTTTCGCCGCCGATCCCGATGGCCCGCGCGCGGCAGAAAGCCTGCTGGGCATCGCGGGCATCATTCAGCTCGAAGGCGATCCGACGGCGGCCTGCCTGTATCTGGCGGAAATTCCTGCCCGGTTTCCCGGCACGCCGCAGGCCGCGCAGGCCGAAACGGAAATGAGCCGCCTTTTGTGCGGCGCGAACGATCTGGACGCCGCCGGGCTGGATACGGGCGGGCCTGCGACCGATCTGGCGGAATAGTAACGGAACCGCAACCATGACCGCGCAGACCGCCGATCCTGTCGCCCGTATTCGCGCCACGCTGGACCGGCTGGCGGGGGACATGCCCGCCATCGGGCTTGCCGTGTCAGGCGGCAGCGATTCCGTTGCCCTGATGCAGATCGTGGCGGACTGGGCCAATGGCCGCCGGGTGATGGTCGCGACCGTCGATCACGGATTGCGCAGCGAAAGCGCGGCCGAGGCGCGTCAGGTCCACCGTTGGGCCGGGGCGCTGAACCTGCGCCATGCCACCCTGCTGTGGCAGCGGGGCACCGAAACCGGCAACCTGATGGCCAGCGCCCGCGACGCGCGGCTGCGGCTGCTGGCGGGATGGGCACAGCGCAACGATCTGGGCGCCGTGGCGATCGGGCACACCGCCGATGATCAGGCGGAAACGCTGATGATGCGGCTGGCACGCGGGTCGGGTATCGACGGGCTGGCCTCGATGGCGGAATGGCGCGATGCGTTCGGCACGCGCTGGCTGCGCCCGATGCTGGGCGCGGGCCGGGGCGAATTACGCGACTGGCTGCGCGGGCGGGGCATCCCGTGGATCGACGATCCCAGCAACGAAAACGAAGATTTCGACCGCATCCGCATCCGCAAGGCCATTGCCGCGCTGGACCTTGATGTCACCGCGCTGGCCCGCGCCGCGACCCATATCGGCGAGGCGCGCGACGCGTTGTCGCATTACGCGGCGGCGGCGGTGGCTGATGCGGTGATCGGGCGCGGCCGGATCATCCTGATGCGGCGTGCTTTTTCGGACACTCCGGCAGAGATTCGCCGCCGAATCGTCGTCGCCGCCTGCCGCTGGATCACCGGCGCCGACTATCCGCCACGCCGCGCCACGCTGTTGCACGCGTTGCAGGCGCTGAACAATGGCAGCCGCGTCACGCTGGACGGCGCGCTGATCGAGGTCACTGGAGATGAGATCAGGTTCACCCGTGAACCCGCCGCGGCCCTGCGCGCCACGGACGCAACCGGCCATGCTGCCTCGTGGGATAACAGGTGGCTTATCAATGGCTTGAAGGATGGACAGGGCGTGTCCGCACTTGCCGCGGACCAGCTGTCGCAGGTGAACTGGCGCCTGTCCGGCCTGTCCCGGGATGAAGCCGCAAGCAGCCCTGCCATCCGCGAAAACGGCCGCCTGATCGCCACGCCGTTGCTGCGGGCAGCCCCCCCCTTCACCGTCGAGCCGCTGCGGGACGCGTCACATTTCCGCAGGCTGCTGATGGCGCATTGAACCTGCGCCGATAATCCTTATTTCTACTGACAACCGAAATCCGCCGGAGGATCTTAATTGGGCAACGCACGCAACCTGGCCTTCTGGGTCGTTCTGTTCCTGATGATCCTTGCGCTGTTCAACCTGTTCAGCGACGGCTCATCCACGATGAACAGCCGCCAGATCAGCTATTCAGACTTTGTTCAGCGCGTTAACGCCGACCAGGTGACCGCCGTCACGATTGATGGCGAAGATGTCGTCATCACCGGCGCCGATGGTCAGCAATACGTCACCGTGCGCCCCGAAAACGAAGACATCACCGAACGGCTGATCGCCAAGAACGTCGATGTGAAGGTCGTCAAGCAGCAGCAATCGGGCATCATGTCGATGCTGGGCGTCTGGCTGCCGTTCATTCTGCTGATCGGCGTGTGGATTTTCTTCATGAACCGGATGCAGGGCGGCGGCAAAGGCGGTGCGATGGGCTTTGGCAAATCGCGGGCCAAGCTGCTGACTGAAAAGCATGGCCGTGTGACCTTTGACGACGTGGCCGGGATTGATGAGGCCAAGGAAGAGCTGGAAGAAATCGTCGAATTCCTGCGCAATCCGCAGAAATTCAGCCGTCTTGGCGGCAAGATTCCCAAAGGCGCGCTGCTTGTCGGTCCTCCGGGCACGGGTAAAACCCTGCTGGCCCGTGCGATCGCGGGCGAGGCTGGGGTTCCGTTCTTTACAATCTCGGGTTCTGATTTCGTGGAAATGTTCGTGGGCGTCGGCGCGTCGCGTGTGCGCGATATGTTCGAACAGGCCAAGAAATCCGCGCCTTGCATCGTCTTTATCGACGAAATTGACGCGGTGGGCCGTGCGCGCGGCGTCGGCATCGGCGGTGGCAATGATGAACGCGAACAGACGCTGAACCAGCTGCTGGTCGAGATGGACGGGTTTGAGGCCAACGAAGGCATCATCATCGTTGCCGCGACCAACCGTAAGGACGTGCTGGACCCTGCCCTGCTGCGTCCGGGCCGCTTTGACCGTCAGATCCACGTCCCGAACCCCGATATCAAGGGGCGCGAAAAGATCCTGTCCGTCCATGCCCGCAAGGTTCCGGTCGGTCCCGATGTCGATCTGCGCATCATCGCGCGCGGCACTCCCGGCTTTTCGGGCGCCGATCTGATGAACCTGGTGAACGAGGCCGCGCTGACCGCCGCCCGAATCGGTCGCCGTTTCGTCAGCATGGAAGATTTTGAGAACGCCAAGGATAAGGTGATGCTGGGCGTCGAACGCCGCAGCCTTGTTCTGACGCCGGAACAAAAGGAAAAGACCGCCTATCACGAGGCGGGCCACGCCATCGTCGGGCTGTCGCTGCCGAAATGCGACCCGGTCTATAAGGCCACGATCATCCCGCGCGGTGGTGCGCTTGGCATGGTTGTCAGCCTGCCGGAAATGGACCGCCTGAATTTCCACAAGGATGAGGTCAAGCAGCGGCTGGCAATGACCATGGCCGGCAAGGCCGCCGAGATCATCAAATACGGTGAAGAAGGCGTCAGCAACGGCCCGGCGGGCGATATTCAGCAGGCCAGCCAGCTGGCACGCGCCATGGTCATGCGGTGGGGCATGTCCGACAAGGTCGGCAATATCGACTATGCCGAAGCGCATGAAGGCTATTCCGGGAATACCGGCGGCTTCTCGGTCTCGACCGCGACCAAGGAACTGATCGAGCAAGAGGTGCGTGAGCTGATCGACCAGGGCTATCAGGACGCCTATCGCATCCTGACCGAGAAAAGCGAAGAATTTGAACGCCTTGCCTTGGGCCTGCTGGAATATGAAACGCTGACCGGCGAAGAAATCGCCAAGGTCATTCGTGGGGAACAGCTGGGCGGTGACGATGATCACCCGGGCAGCCTTGTGCCATCCGTCACGGCCATCCCCAAGGCGGGCAAGGCCACCGGCCAAGGCGGCGATCCCGCCCCGGCCTAAGGTCGATCCGACGCTAAAAACCCCGGTCCATGTGGCCGGGGTTTTGCTTTGCGGCGCCTGACCCTTGCGTCCCGGCCCTGTCCGGTGCATGTCCGGGCCAGCAAAAGAAGGGGCCAACCGCATGACCCGGATTCAGGATATCGACGACATGGCGACGCTGCGCGCCCATATCGACGACGTGGATCAACGCCTGATGGCGCTGTTCGCACAGCGCCACGCCCTGATCGATCAGGCCGCCCTGATCAAGGCGCGCGTCGGCCTGCCTGCCAGAATCGATGATCGCGTCGAAGAAGTCGTCGCAAATGTGGGTCGCCATGCCGCGGATGCAGGGCTGGACCCCGCCCTTTTCAAGGAATTCTGGCGCCGACTGGTCGATGCCGCCATCGCGCAGGAAGACCGCCATCTGAAGGGGGACCACTGATGACCGCCACTTTGATCGACGGCAAGGCCTATGCGGCCAGCCTGCGCACGCGCCTTGCAACCGAAGTCAGCAGCCTGAAAGCACGCGGCATCACACCGGGATTGGCCGTGGTTCTGGTGGGCGAAGACCCGGCCAGTCAGGTCTATGTCCGCTCTAAGGGCAAGATGACGGTCGAGATCGGGATGAACTCATTCGAACACCGCCTGCCCGCAGACACGCCGCAGGCCGAGCTGCTGGCGCTGATCGAGCGGCTGAACGCGGACGCGGCGGTGAACGGCATTCTGGTGCAGCTGCCTCTGCCCGGCCACATGGACGAATCGGCCGTGATCAATGCCATCGACCCGGCCAAGGATGTGGACGGGTTTCATATTCTGAATGTCGGGCGTCTGGCGACGGGGCAAAAGGCAATGGTCCCCTGCACACCGCTTGGCTGTCTGATGCTGCTGCGCGATCAGCTGGGCAGCCTGTCGGGCAAGCGCGCCGTGGTGATCGGGCGCAGCAACATCGTCGGCAAGCCGATGGCACAGCTGCTGTTGCGCGACAGTGCCACCGTGACCATCGCCCATTCCCGCACGACCGATCTGGCCGCCATCTGCCTTGAGGCCGACATCATCGTTGCCGCCGTCGGGCGCGCCCATTTCGTCAAAGCCGACTGGATCAAGCCCGGCGCGACGGTGATCGACGTGGGCATCAACCGCACCGAGGACGGGCTGGTGGGCGATGTCGATTTCGCGGGCGCGTCATCGGTTGCGGGCGCGATCACCCCGGTTCCGGGTGGCGTTGGCCCGATGACCATCGCCTGCCTGCTGGCCAATACGCTGACCGCGACGGCGCGCGCCAATGGCCTTGCCGATCCCGAAGGGCTGACCCCCTAAAGCCCCGCCTGCCATGGCGGCGCGTCGGTGAATGCCGCGGTCAGGTGGTCGATAAAGGCGCGCGTCTTGCGCGGCATCGGCCGGATCGGCGGCCAGACCACGCTGATCGGCAGCGGCACCTGTGCCAGATCGGGCAGCAGCCGCACCAGCCGCCCATCGCGCAGCGCATCATGCACGATGAACAGCGGCAACAGCGCCAGCCCAAGCCCGCCTATGGCCATGTCGCGCATCGCCTCGCCGTTATTGGCGTTGATCCGGCCCAAGGGTGGCGGCGGCACGTCCGGCCCAAAGGGCCAGATATCGGCCAGCCGCGCGTGCAGATAGCCGATGGCACGATGCTGTGCCAGATCGGCGGGCGTGGTGATCGCGCCGTGCTGCGCCAGATAATCCGGGCTGGCCACCAGCGCGCGCGGATCTTCGTAGACGCGCCGCGCCATCAGGCTGCTGTCCTTCAGGATGCCGATGCGCAGACCCACATCAAAGCCCGCGCGGCCCAGATCGGTCAGTTGGTCGTTGTAATCCACCTCGACCTCTAACCCCGGATGGGCGCGGGCAAAGCCTGCGATCACGGGGCCAAGATGGCGGATGCCAAAGCTCATGGGGGCGGCGATGACCAGCCGCCCGCGCAGGGCCGCGTCATGGGCGGGCGCGCTTTCGGTCGCCGCGATCAGTTCCGCCAGCGCCGGGCGCAGACGTTCGGCCAGCAGCAGCGCGTTATCGGTTGCGGTGATCCGGCCCGCGTGACGGGTGAACAGCGCCACGCCCAAAGCGGCCTCAAAATCGCTGATCCGCTTGCTGACGACTGATTTCGACAGATCGGCCCGCGCCGCCGCGCCCGATATGCTGCCCGCATCCAGCACCGCCAGAAATGTCTGAATATCGCTGATCGTCCAATCCATGATGGGCAGCATAGCCGCGCGCGCACCGTTCGCAAGAACCGAACGCCGGGTTAGGCCGGCACCCGCTGTCGCGAACGCCGCTGTCGTTCCATATTGGCTGCAACATCATCGAAAGGGCCACGCCATGCAGCTGACCGGAATTCACCATCTGACCGCGATCACCGCCGATGCGGTGGGCAACAATCGCTTTTATACCAACACCCTTGGCCTGCGCCGGGTGAAAAAGACCGTCAATCAGGACGACACCTCCGCCTATCACCTGTTCTTCGCGGATGGCGCCGGCACGCCCGGCACCGACATCACCTTCTTTGACTGGCCCGTGGGTCGCGAACGCCGGGGCACCCGCTCGATCAGCCGCACGGGGCTGCGCGTGGCGGCGGACAGTCTTGACTATTGGGCGGGGCGTCTGGCCGATATGGGCGTCTCGACCGGCAAGATCGTGACGCTGGATGACCGCGCCAGTCTGGATGTCGAAGACCCCGAGGGGCAGCGCCTGCGGCTGATCGCGGCGCCCGATCCGGTGGGGCAGGCATGGGCCGACAGCCCGGTTCCCGCGCAACACCAGATCCGCGGCCTTGGCCCGATCACGATTTCCGTGCCCGATCTTGCCCCGACACAGGCGGTGCTGACGCAGGTGATGAACATGACGCTGGTGCGCGATTACGCCAGCCCGGACGGCGCGGGCCATGTGCATGTGTTCCAGATGGGTGATGGCGGCGCGGCGGCGGAACTGCATGTCGCGGTTCAGCCCGGCCTGCCCATCGCCCAGCAAGGCGCGGGCGCGGTGCATCACGTCGCCTTCCGCGTGCCCGATACCGCCGCGCTGACCGAATGGACCCGCCGCGTCAGCGGTCTGCGGGTGCCAAACTCGGGCGAGGTCGAGCGTTACTATTTCCGCTCGCTCTACTTCCGCGAGCCGGGGGGTAACTTGTTCGAGCTGGCAACAGACGGTCCCGGCTTTGATGTCGATGAACCGCGCGAAACGATGGGACAGGGGCTTTCGCTGCCGCCGTTCCTTGAACCCAAACGCGCCGCGATCGAGGCGCGGCTGAAATCGCTGGACTAAGCCTGCCGCCGGGGGCACCCTGCCCCCGGCCCTGTCACGGAGACACTCATGACCACCATCCTCGGCCTGTCAGGCAGTCTGCGTCGCAATTCGTTCAATGCGGGCCTGCTGCGCGCCGCGCGCGACACGGCCCCTGACGGCGTGACCATCCAGATCGGCGATATTGCCGGGGTGCCGCTGTATAACGCCGATCTTGAAGAGGCTGATGGACCCCCCGCCGCCGTGGCGCTGCTGAATCAGCAGATGGCCGCCGCTGACGGGCTGTTGCTGGTGACGCCGGAATATAACAACGGCATTCCGGGCGTGTTCAAGAATGTCATCGACTGGATGTCGCGCGGCGACGGGCTGGCGCAGTTCAAGGGCAAGCCGGTGGCGCTGATCGGCGCTTCGCCGGGTGGGTTCGGGACGACGCAGGCGCAGACGCATTGGCTGCCGGTGCTGCGCACGCTGAACACGCGCCCGTGGTGGGATGGTCGGCTGATGGTATCGCGCGCCAGTGGGCTGTTTGACGGTGACGGCAATCTGACCGACGACAAGACCCGCCAGCAGCTTGCCGATTACATCGCGGGCTTTGCCGCCAACCTGTGACATGGACCGCCTTGCCGCCGACCGCATGTTCGTATCCGTCATCCGCCTTGGCGGGTTTTCGGCGGCGGCGGCGCATCTGGGCACCTCGGCGGGGCAAGCGTCCAAGCTGGTGTCAAAGTTGGAAAGCCATCTGGGCGTGCGGCTGCTGAACCGCAGCACGCGCGCCCTGACCCTGACCGCAGAGGGCGAGACCTACCTGACCCGCATCGCCCCGGTTCTGGACGAATTGGCCGATCTGGACGCGGGCCTGCGCGATGCGGGACAGACGGCGACGGGGCAGTTGCGCCTGACCGCGCCGCTGACCTTTGGCACGACGCAGCTTGTCCCGGCGCTGGCGGATTTCGCCAAGGCGCATCCCGGCATTTCACTGCATGTGCAGTTTACCGATCACATGATGGGGCTGGCCGAACATGGCTTTGATGCCGCGATCCGTGTCGGCAACCCGCCCGATTCCGCGCTGATCGCGCGCAAGCTGGGGGTGATGCGGATCCAGATCGTGGCCTCGCCCGGCTATCTGGCCGCGCATGGCACGCCCTCTGTCCCCGACGATCTGGCGGATCATGCGATCATCACCGACCTGAACTTTGCCCGACCCGACGACTGGACCTTTGCCGGGGGCCGGGTCATCCACCTGCCCGGACGCCTGCGCTTTACCAACGCCGAGGCCTGCGTGACCACCGCCATCGCCGGTCTGGGTGTGACCCGGGTCCCCGACTTCGCCAGCGCCCGCGCGGTCCGCAACGGCGATCTGGTTGAAATCCTGCGCGATCACGGTGACGGGCAGACTGCCATCCAAGCCATTACTCCCGCCGGGCGCCATATGCCGTCACGGTTGCGGCGGCTGATTGATTTCCTGCGCCACAGGTGGGGACCGGATCACGACTGGTCGGATTGATTCCATTTTGGCACAGATCATCTTCCATCTGCCCGGATTATCGACAGATGGGAACAGGATCATATTGGACCCAGAGAAAGGCCATGATGGCCGCGAAAGGAACGATATGTTTGCCACCCTCAATTCCCGCCTGCACGCCCCCGGCACCGCCGCGCTGATCCTGCGCGTCACCCTGGGTGTTCTGTTCATTGCCCATGCCTGGCTGAAGATCGCCGTCTTTACACCTGCCGGAACGGCGCAATTCTTTGTCTCATTGGGTCTGCCCGGCGCGCTGGCCTATCTGACCATCGCGGCCGAGCTGCTGGGCGGCATCGCCCTGATCATCGGCTGGCAGGTGCGGGCGGTGTCGCTGGCGCTGATCCCGATCCTGCTGGGCACGATCATCTTTGACCACGGCGCCAAAGGCTTTTTCTTCAGCAATGAAGGCGGCGGTTGGGAATACCCTGCCTTCTGGGCCATCGCCTTGCTGGTGCAGGCCCTGCTGGGCGCGGGCCATTCCGCGCTGACCAAAGACTGAAGGGTGATGCCATGACGGACAAGTCCATCGACCATGTCGCCCTGACGGTGCGCGATCTGCCCGTCATGGCCGACTTTTACGCCAATGCGCTTGGCCTGACCCGGCTTGGCGGCGATGGCGGCATCGTACGCTTGGGCGCGGGCGACCGCACCCTGCTGGAACTGCGCCACGATCCCGCCGCCACGCCGCGTGATCCGCGTCAGGCCGGGCTGTTTCACACGGCCTTTCTGCTGCCAGACCGCGCGGACCTGGCGCAATGGCTGCGCCACGCGGCCGATACCGGCGTGGCGCTGACCGGCGCCAGCGATCATGGCGTCAGTGAGGCCCTGTATCTGGACGACCCCGAAGGCAACGGCATCGAAATCTATTGGGACCGTCCCGAAAGCGAATGGACCCGCGAGGGCGACCGGATCGAGATGTTCACCCGCCGTCTGGACCTGAACCAGTTGGTCGCCCAAGCGCGGGCGCCGTGGCAGGGCGCGGCTGCGGGCGCAACGGTCGGTCATGTGCATCTGCAAGTGGGCGATCTGGCCCGCGCCGATGGTTTTCTGACCGGCGATCTGGCGCTGACCCGCACTTTTGATGAGCCGGGCGGTGCGTGGTATGGCTGGAACGGTTATCACCATCAATTCGCAAGCAATATCTGGAACAGCCGTGGCGCAGGCGCGCGCGATACCGGCATGACCGGACTGGCCGAAGTGGTGATCCGCGACACCCTGCGCGCGGGCACGGTCACGACCGACCCCTGGGGCACGCAGTTCCGCTTTGTCTGACCCGGAACCGTCAGCCCCCGCAACGGGGCTGACGGTTGCTGCATGTCAGGCGTGATCGGCCAACCATTCGGTCGCCGCCGCCAGATCATCGGGCGACAGATCATGCCCGCCCGGCACGACGCGGGCGTCCAGCCCCGCACCCTGCGCCGCCAGCCACTCGTTCAGGCGCGGCGCATGTGTCCCATAAGGATCGCGCACACCGGTCAGCGTCAGAACCGACAGCCCGGTCAGATCCGCCTGTGGCAGATCATCCAGCACCGCCATCGGCCGCATCAGAATCGCGCGCCGGATCAGGCCCGGATGCAGCGCCATCACCGCGCCCGCGAAATTCGCACCGTTGGAATAGCCCATCACCGTGATCCGCGCCGGGTCCAGATCATAGGCCGCCAGCGCGCCTTCCCAAAAGGCGGCAAAGGCCTCGGCCTCGGCCCGGATATCGGCCTGATCAAAGCTGGTCATGGATGTGCGGCGAAAGAACCGGGCGACGCCTTCTTCGGCCGAACGCCCCCGAACGCCCAGCAAGGTTGCATGGGGCGCGATCCGATGGGCCAGCGGCATCAAGTCGGTTTCATTCCCGCCCGTCCCATGCAGCAGCACAATGACCGAGCCGTCAGGCTGTTCCGGCGCGTGCAGGCGATGCACAAAGGGAAGCTGTCTCATCACGGTCCTTTCCTCGCCCGGACGGGCGAATTGCGGCAGACGGACGCGCAGGTCCGCGCTGTCGTCAAAATGCGACGGCACCATCAGGGTCCGGCCAAGGGCGGCGGCGTCCTCATCCACCGCCATCCCCGGACCATCGGTCGCCAGTTCGATCAGCACCTCACCCGGTTCGCGCACATAAAGCGAGGTGAAATATTTCCGGTCATGCGCGGTGATGCCACCGGCGTTCCGCGACTGCAACTGCTGGTGCCAATCCGCCAGCATCGCGGTATCAGGTGCGCGCAGGGCTACGTGGTCGATCACGCCCGTCCCCGGAATGCCCGGAACAAAGCCCGTCGTGTCGCGAATGTCCAACGCATCGGTATCAGACAGCAGCCGCGTCACGGCACCCTGAACCGGGCCGGGGCGATAGCCAAAGCGCGTCAGAAAGGCCACGGTCATATCCGCCGTGTCCGACCACAGGGTTACGGCACGGATGCGCGCAGGCGCGGCGGGCCAGCCGGTATCGGGCGTATCAGTGCCCACCAGCTTGACGATGATGCCGTCGGGGTCTTTCAGCCGCAGCACGGGTTCATCGAATTCGCGCGACGGACCCTGCACCCGCAATCCACGCTGCATCGCGCGCGTCAGCCAGTCGCCGATCCGGCCACGCGGAATGGCCAGCGCGATTTCCGCCACCTGACCGTGGCCCACGCGCCCTGCCGCGCCATCCTGCCAGACCAGAAAGCTGATCAGGGTGCCGGGCGCGGCGTCGGGGGCGCCATAGAACAGGTGCAGCTGTTCGGCATCCTCGAACCCCGCCGTCTGCTTGACCAGCGACAGGCCCAGAAAACCCATCCAGAAATCGACATTCGCCTGAACGTCGCGCGTCACTGCCGTGACGTGATGAATACCGCTGGTCATTTTGCACCTCTGCCGTGAAACATTTGGCCCAAGATGCGGTTCCACGCGCGCCATTGCCATCGCCGCACGCCACAACCCGGCGTTCGCCAGAACCGAACGGCAATACCATTGCCCGTTCGCCATCGCAGACCCCATATTGATCGCATCACAAGGAGACGGATATGAGCTGGAACCCCGCCCTGACCCCCGGCTGCCCCGATGAGGTCGGCCCCGACGCCATTGAAACCCTGATCATCCCCCGCGCCCGCGATCTTGGCGGGTTCGAGGTCCGCCGCGCCCTGCCTGCCCCCAAACGCCAGATGGTCGGCCCGTTCGTGTTCTTCGACCAGATGGGTCCGGCCGAATTTCTGACCGGCAAGGGCGTCGATGTGCGCCCCCACCCCCATATCGGGCTGGGCACGGTCACCTATCTCTACCGCGGCGACTTTCACCACCGCGACAGCATCGGCACCGATCAGGTGATCCGCCCCGGCGCGCTGAACTGGATGGTGGCGGGCAAAGGGGTCACGCACTCCGAACGCACCTCGGAACAGGGGCGCGCGGGGCCGCACAGCCTTTTCGGCATCCAGACATGGATTGCATTGCCCGAAACGCATGAAGACATCGACCCGATCTTTGAACATCACGCCAAGGACGCGATCCCCGACATCCGTGACACCGGCATCAACGCGCGCCTGATCCTCGGCCACGCTTACGGCGAAACTGCGCCCGCGACGATGTATTCGGACACGTTCTATTTGGACGTGGTGCTTGATCCGCGCGCGCGCTTTCCGCTGCCCACCGACCATGAGGACCGCGGCATCTATGTCACCCAAGGCAGCATCCGCGTGGCCGGACAGGAATTTCAGGCCGGGCAGATGATGGTGTTCCGCCCCGGCGATGCGATCACCGTGCAGGCAGGCGATCAGGGCGCGCGGCTGATGGCGCTTGGTGGGGCGACGCTGAACGGGCCACGCTATATCTGGTGGAATTTTGTCGCCTCGTCGCGCGAAAAGATCGAACAGGCGAAACGCGAATGGCAGGATGCGCGTTGGGGACAGGGGCTTTTCGACCTGCCGCCCACCGACCGGGACGAACATATCCCGTTGCCGGAAAGGAATTAAGATGACCGTGAAAACCGCAAGTGACGTGCTTGATTTCTGGTTTTCTGACCAGATGCAGCCCAACTGGTTCGCGAAATCCGATGAGATTGATCGCCAGATCATCGACGGGTTCGCCGATACATATGAAGCCGCGCATCGGCGCGAGCTGGACGACTGGATCGAAACGCCCGAAGGCGCGCTGGCGCTGGTGATCGTGCTGGATCAGTTCCCGCGCAACATGTTCCGCGGATCGGGGCGCAGCTTTGACAGCAACGACCTGGCGCTGGAACATGCGCGGGCGGCGCTGGATGCGGGTTATGACACGGCGCTTGACGGGATGCAGAGGCAGTTTCTGTATCTGCCCTTCATGCACAGCGAGGATCTGCCCGATCAGACCCGTTCGGTCGAGTTGTATGAGGCGTTGGGCAACCAGAACAGTCTGGACTATGCCATCGCCCATCGCGACATCATCGAGAAATTCGGCCGTTTCCCGCATCGCAACGCCGCGCTTGACCGACCATCAACCCCAGATGAGGTCGAGTTTCTAAAGACCCACAGCGGCTTCTGATGCTGGACCAGCGGGGCGGACATGGATTATCTATAATCCATGTCCGCATCCGAATCCATCGCCACACGAATCGGCAATGAACTTGCCCGCCGCATCGTCGCCGGAGAGATCGCGCCCGGCACGCCCCTGCGTCAGGATCACATTGCTGCCGAATTTGGCGCCAGCCATGTCCCCGTGCGCGAGGCGTTTCGCCGTCTGGAATCGCAGGGACTGGCGATCAGCGAACCGCATCGGGGCGTCAAGGTCGCCAGCCTCAGCCTTGCCGAGGTGCGCGAGGTGGCGGAAATGCGCGCCGCGCTTGAGGTGCTGGCCCTGCGCAATGCCGCCCCCAACCTGA
>QIRE01000137.1_pt1 | contig 18029 bp, 15 predicted proteins | sample 2940141 | NCBI WGS metagenome assembly QIRE01 (sample SAMN09273532, study PRJNA473421) | Gut metagenome, whole genome shotgun sequencing project. | isolation source: gut tissue | host: Folsomia candida VU population | place: Netherlands: Amsterdam | collected 2016-03-06
ATCTCGATCCACCGCCCGAACGATGCGCCGTCAGATCAAAGCCAAGATCACGCGCCAGCCCCTTGGCCAGTTCATAAAGCTGCATGGTGCCCGCGTCGGGTTCCCAGACCGGGCGGGTCACGCCGCGTGTGACCTTGAAGGCCACGCCGTTTTCTTCGCCCTGAAGCCCCATGATCGCGGCCACCCCGCCATCAAGATCGGCCTGGGTTTTGGCCATCGACAGTGCCTCGGCCCGGCATTCGCTGCTGACGCAATTGACCCATTGCCCGGCATGGATCACCCCCACCGAAAAGGTGCAGTCATCCGTCGTCAGCGATTCCAGTTCGATGATCTTGCGCGCCATCGCTGCAATCGCAGAACGGCCATCCTTCAGCGCCCATCCGGCATGGCTGGGCTGGCCCTCGGTCAGCAGGTTGTAACGCGCGATGGCATAGCGGCCGATCACCGCGCCGCCATCCTTTTCCGCCGGTTCGGGCAGCAACACCGCGCGCTGGCCGCGGGCGTGATCTTCGATCAGGCCGCGGGTGGCGGGGGTGCCGACCTCTTCGTCGGGCGTGAACAGGAACGTCACCGGCAGCGGCGTTTGCAGGCCCGCGCGCAAAATCTGGCGCATCGCCTCCATCACGGCATAGTTGCCGCCCTTCATGTCCATGATGCCCGGACCCCAGGCCTTGCCGTCCTGCACCCGGAACGGCAGCTTTTCCAGCGTGCCGAGCGGATGGACCGTATCCATATGGCCCGATACCAAAATCCCCGGCTTGCCCTGATCGGGATGCGGGAATGTCGCGCGGACGCTGTCGCCAAAGCCGCCGGTGCCGGGGATGATTTCGATGCTGGCGCCTGCGTCGGTCAGATCGCGCGCAGCCAGTGCCATCATCCGGCTGGTGGCTGCGGCGTCCCATGTCGGGCTTTCGCATTCGATCCACGGGCGCAGCCCGCGCACCATGTCATCGCTGTCAAAGGGCAGGTTCAGCGGGTTCATGCGGCAACCTCCAGCGGCAGGCGGCGTTCGATGATCCGGGCATAGACCGACGCGCCGACCGGCAGGATCGCCGGGTCCAGAACGAAGCCCGGATTGTGCAGCGCGACCGTGCCCGAATGGGTGATGTTGCCATAAGCGCCGGGCACCAGTTGCAGCATATCGGCGAAATCCTCGGAGCCGGTGATCGGCTCGGGCGCCTCGGACACGTTTTCCGCGCCAACAATATCGGCAGCGGCGGCCATCCATTCATCCGACAGCGACAGATCGTTCAGCAGCACCTCGAAGATTTCGCGGAACTGCACGTCGATTTTCAGGTCGTATGCGGTTTCAAAGCCCGCGCAAATCTCGCGCATCCGGGTCTGCATCAGATCGCGCACCTGTGGTTTGAAGAACCGCAGCGTGCCGCCAAGCGTCGCGGTTTCCGGCACCACGTTATAGGCGCTGCCGGAATGCAGCTTGGTCACCGACAGCACCGCATTGTCCATCGGGCGCAGGTTGCGGCCAAGGATCGTCTGGAACTGACCGACCAATCCGGCCGCAGCAACCAGCGCGTCACGCGATTCATTGGGCATGGCGCCGTGGCTGCCCCGGCCCGTGACGGTGATGTCAAAGAAGGACGCACCCGCCATCGCCGTGCCCTTGCACAGCACGGCCCGGCCGTTCTGACCCGTGGGCCAGTTATGCATCCCATAAGCCTCATCCACCGGAAAGCGGTTGAACAAGCCGTCCGCGATCATCGCCCGCGCGCCGCCCAGACCTTCTTCGGCGGGTTGGAAGATGAATACCGCCGTGCCGTCGAAATTGCGCGTGGCGGCAAGGTATTTGGCCGCGCCCAGCAGCATCGTGGTATGGCCGTCATGGCCGCAGGCGTGCATTTTTCCGGCGTTCTGCGAGGTATAGTCCAGCCCGCTTTCTTCTTGGATCGGCAGCGCATCCATGTCGCAGCGCAGCCCGATGCGGCGGTTGCCCGCCCCCTTGCCGCGCAGGATGCCGACAACGCCGGTCACACCCACGCCTTCGTGGATTTCGTCAAAGCCCCATTCGCGCAGTTTCGCGGCAACGATGCCTGCGGTGCGGACCTCTTCCAGCCCGATTTCGGGATTGGCGTGCAGGTCGCGGAAGATCGCCTCAAGTTCGGGGCTTGATGCGTCGATGTCAGGCAGGATCGGCATTCTGGCTCTCACTCATGGAACGGAAGTTGTGGAAGTCCCAATCGCGGCCGGGGGCGGCGTCGATCAGGGCGCGGGTATAGGCGTGGGCGGGGGCGGCAAGAACCTCGGTCGCGGGGCCATGTTCGACCACGACGCCGCGTTGCATGACGATCACCTCATCGCAGATCTGGGCGGCAACGCGCAGATCGTGGGTGATAAAGACGATAGCGATGCCGAGGTCTTTCTGCAGCTGATCCAGCAGCTCCAGCACCTGCGCCTGCACCGACACGTCAAGCGCCGATACAGCCTCGTCCGCGACCAGCACGTCGGGGCGCATCATCACGGCGCGGGCAATCGCGATCCGCTGCCGCTGCCCGCCGGAAAACTGGTGCGGATAGCGCGACATCGCATCCTTGGGCAGACCCACGACCTTTAGCAGGCGGGCGGCTTCGGACAGGGCCTCGCCGCGCGGGGTGCCATAGTTCAGCGGGCCTTCGATCAGGCTTTGCGCGATGGTCCAGCGCGGGTTTAGCGACCGCATCGGATCCTGGAACACCACCTGCAATTTCTTGCGATGGGGCCGCAGGGCGCCGCGCGACAGGCTGGCGATGTTCTGATCGTCCAGCATGATCCGCCCTGATGTCGGGTCGATCAGCCGCATGATGCAGCGCGCAACGGTCGATTTTCCCGACCCGGATTCGCCGACGATGCCAAGGGTGCGCCCGCGCGTCAGGGTAAAGCTGACATCCTTGGCCGCATGGGCCTGTGCCGTCTTTTTCAGAAATCCGCCGCCGCCATAGATCTTGTTCAGCTTTTCGACCCGCAGCACCACGTCGCTGCCCTGTGGGCGCGCCGCGCGCGGCGACAGGCTGGGCACGGATGCCAGCAGCTTGCGGGTGTAATCCTGCGTCGGGTGGCGCAGCAGCTGTTCGATCGGGCCGCTTTCGACGATCTCACCGTGTTTCATCACATAGACGGTGTCGGCGATTTCCGCGACGACGCCCATGTCGTGGGTGATGAACAGAACGGCGGTGCCGTGTTTTTGCTGCAATTCGTCGATCAGCGCCAGGATTTGCTTTTGCGTCGTCACATCCAGCGCGGTCGTCGGTTCGTCCGCGATCAGCAGGACGGGTTCCAGCACCAGCGCCATCGCAATCATGATCCGCTGACGTTGCCCGCCCGAAAGCTGATGCGGATAACTGCGGAAGATGCGCGGCACATCGGGCAGGTGGACCTGTTCCATGATGGCGATGGCACGCTTGCGGCGTTCGGATGCCGACAGCTTGGTGTGAAGCTCCATCACCTCCATGATCTGATCGCCGACGCGCAGCACCGGGTTCAGCGCGGTCATCGGTTCCTGAAAGATCATCGCCACACGGGCCGCGCGCAATTCGCGCATCTGCGCCTGCGACAGCGGCAACAGATCCTTGCCTTGCAGGTTGATCTTGCCGCTGGCCACGTTCAGCGCGTCGGGCAAAAGCCCCATGATCGCCAGCGAGGTGACCGATTTCCCCGACCCGGATTCCCCCACCAGACAGACGGTTTCGCCCTGCCGGATCGTCACGTCGATGCCTTTCAGCACCTGCGGCTTGCCCGGCGTGTCGGGTAGATCGATGGTCAGGTTTTCCGCCGACAATGCGATCTGGGCGGCGTCAAAGTTGCGTGTTCTAAAATGCATCGCTTAGCCCGCCCGTTTCTTCATCCGCGGGTCCAGCATGTCCCGCGCGGCATCGCCCAAAAGGTTGATCGACAGAATGCAGAAGGACAGCATCAGGCCGGGATACATGATCAGTTCGGGCTTGATGCGGAAGAAGTTGCGCCCTTCGGCCATGATATTGCCCCATGTGGGCGTTTCGGTGCTGACGCCCGCGCCAAGAAAGGACAGGATCGCCTCGGTCAGGATCGCGGATGCAAGGATATAGGTGCCCTGCACGATCAGCGGCGCCAGCGTGTTCGGCACCAGATGGCGGAACAGGATCTTGGGCATGGATGATCCAAGCGCGATGGCGGCCTCGACATAGGGTTCCTCGCGCGCGGCCAGCACGACGGCGCGGACCAGCCGCACGACGCGCGGGATTTCCGGGATGGTGATGGCGGCGATGACCGACCCGACTGACGGCCCGTTCAGCGCGACCAGCGCAATCGCCAGCAGGATCGAGGGGATCGCCATCAGCGCGTCCATCATCCGCATGATGATGGCATCGGCCGTGCGGAAAAAGCCCGCAACCATGCCGATCACCAGCCCCAGCAGGACCGCAACCACGGCTGTCGCGATGCCGATGGCCAGCGACAGCCGACCGCCGATCAGCACACGCGACAGGATATCGCGGCCAAAGTTGTCGGTGCCAAGTGGGTGGCCCTCAATGGGGCCTTTCAGCCGCATCATCGGGTTCATGGACAGCGGATCATGCGGGGCGATCATCGGGGCAAGCAGCGTGACCAGAACGATCGCCAGCAGCACAAGTGCCGCGATTTTCGGTGCAAGGCCGAAATTCGGCATTCGCAGCAGCCGCAGCACGGGCTGCATCGCCGAGGACGGGGGGGGCGTATGTGCCATCAGTAACGAATCCTCGGGTCGAAGAAGGAATAGCTTAGGTCGATCAGCAGGTTGACCAGCACATATAGAAAGCTGGTCAGCAGGATCATCGCCTGAATGACCGGATAATCGCGCGCCAGAATCGCATCGACGGTCAGCCGGCCGATGCCCGGAATGTTGAACACGGTTTCCGTCACGACCACGCCGCCGATCAGCAGCGCAAAACCGGTGCCGATCACAGTCAGGATTGGAACGGCCGCGTTTTTCAGCGCGTGGCGGAACAGCACCCGCATTTCCGGCGCGCCTTTGGCGCGGGCGGTGCGGATGTAATCCTCGCCCAGAACCTCAAGCATGTTGGCGCGGGTCATGCGCGCGATCAGCGCGACATAGATCGTCGTCAGCGTCAGCGCGGGCAGGAATGCCTGATGCAGGAACTTGCCAAGGCCGCCGCTGATGGGCGTGAAGCCCTGAACCGGGAACCAGCCCAAGGTCAGCGAAAACACCAGAATGAAGATATAGCCGATCACAAAGACCGGGATCGAAAAGCCCAGCACCGAAAACAGCATGACCGCGTAATCGGCGGCGCTGCGGTGTTTCCATGCGGCAATGACGCCCATCGGCACGGCCAGCGCGACCGACATGATGATCGTCAGCAGCGCGATGGACAGCGTCGGTCCCATGCGGCTGGCGATCATGGTCGACACATCGGTGTTCGAGATCAGCGACGTGCCCAGATCGCCGCGCAGCAACTGCCCGACCCATGTGATGAACTGGATGTGCAGCGGCTGGTTCAGGCCCATGGCCTCGCGGATACGTTCAAGCTGGGCGGGGGTGGCCATGTCGCCTGCGATGATGGCGGCAGGGTCGCCCGGCGTCAGGCGCAGCAGCGCAAAGACGAAGATCGCGACAAGCAACATGACGGGGATCACCGCCAATATTCGGCGGATGATGTATCCAAGCATCTTGGAACCTCTGGGACGGGAAGGGAAAAGGGGGCCGCAAGCAGCCCCCTGTTGTCGGCGATTACTCGGCCTTGTTCAGGTTCCAGAACACCGGAACGGGCGAGGACAGCATATCGGTGATGTTGTTACGACGCGCCTGCGGCAGGGTGTATTCGCCCAAGATCACCTCAAGCACGTTTTCGGTCGAATGCGCCTGAATCTTTTCACCGACAGCCTGTTGGGCGGCCAGATCGGGGGCGTCGATATATTCTTCCTTCAACGTCTCGATCGTGTCATCGGTCGGCCAGCCGAACCACGCGTCATTGCCGCGCCCGTTCAGCATCGGGTTCGACAGCGGGTTGGCGATTTCCTGCACCAGCCAGTTGGTGATGAACATGTTCCAGCCGCCATCGGCCGGGGCCGACTGACTTGCGCGGCGACCGACCAGCGTCTGCCAATCCATCGGCTGCATATCGACGGTAAAGCCAGCATCGCGCAGCATTTGCGACACGACGACGGGCTGTGCGGCCAGCGCGACCAGATCGGTCGGCGCCATCAGCACGACCGGCGTGCCGTCATAGCCGGATTCCGCCAGCAGCGCCTTGGCCTCTTCCATGCCGGTGCCCTGGGTCAGGGTTTCGGCCGCAACCTCGCTGCCAAGGGGCGTGCCGCAACCAAGCGTCGCGCCGCAGATCGTGTAATATTCCGGGTTGCCGATCATCGCCGCCAGAACGGGTTCCTGCGAGATCGCCTTCATCGCCGCGAAACGGACCTTGGGGTTGTCGAACGGAGGATGCATAAAGTTCATCCGGGCCATCGTCTGCATGTTCGATGAATCGCGGACCTCGACCGTGACGTTCGGATCGCCTTCCAGCAGCGGCAGCAGATCGACCTGCATCTGTTCGATGTAATCGACCTCACCACCGGAAATCGCGTTCACGGCGGTCTGGATGTCGGACATGGTGATCCATTTCACCGTGTCCACATTCACGACCTTGCCGCCCGCCATCCAGTCGGCCGGTTCTTCGCGCGGCACATAATCGGCGAATTTGTTATAGGTGACGCTGACGCCGGGCTGGAACTGCGCCTCGTCAAAGACGAACGGACCTGACCCGGTATAGTCGGTGATCGATTCCTCGATCGGGGTTTCCGCGACGCGGGCAGGCATGATGAACGGCGGCACGCCCGATTGCTTGGACAGCACGTCCAGCATGGGCACAAAGGGTTCGTTCAGGGTCCAGACGATGGTCTTTGCGTCCGGCGCCTCGAGGCTGGCGGTGCGGTCCAAGATGACCTGCCCACCCGCGTCCTTGGACCCCCACCGTTTCAGCGAGGCGACGACATCGGCGCCGGTCACATCGGCGCCATCGTGGAATTTCAGCCCGTCGCGCAGGGTGAAGGTATAGACCTTCTGATCGTCGGACACGGCCCAGCTTGCCATCTGCGGCTGCGGCTTGAACGCGCTGTCCTGCGCGACCAGCACGTCATAGATCATGTAGGCGTGGTTGCGGGTGATATGGGCCGTCGTGATGATCGGGTCCAGCACGCGCAGGCCGGAATGCATCACCGCGTTGACGGTGGTTTCCGCCCATGCCGCGCCGGTCAGCACGGTCGAAGCAAGAAGCGCGGCAGTCAGTCTGTTGAACATGTCGGGTTCTCTCTGTTGGTAAAGGGGTTGCGCGGGCTGATCTTGGCGTCAGGCTTGTGCGCGTAAGGTGTCACTTGCGCCGTCGGGTTCCAGCCGGACACCGGGGCGAAGATGGCGAAAGGGCAGGCTGGCGGGGCTGATCGGCATCGGGCCGGGGGCCACGCAGGTCAGGATCGTTTCCGCGATGCCCTGAAAATCCGCCCGGAAATGGACCGAGCTTTTATTGACCAGAATCGCCTGATCTTCGGGGTTGATGCCGACAAAGCGATACATCTCACGGTCGGCCATCTGGGTTTTCGCGCTGCTCAGGGCGATGCGGACACCGCCGATGCGCAGACAGGCCGACGGCCCAAGTTTCAGATTGGCGCCGCCATAGAAGGGGCCGGTCGCGTGGCATGACCCATCCGACAGCTTTTCGACGGTAAAGCGCGCGGTCAGCGGGCTGTCGCCGGGAATGCCGGATTTGCCGCCAAGGGCGATTTCGATTTCCGCGCCTTCGCCTGCGGCATGGGCTGCAGCGGCGGCATCGGCGTCGGTGACAAGCCCCACGGCGGCGCGTTGCGCATCGCAGGCGATCAGGGCGCGCAGCATTCCCATCGTATCCGAATCGCCGCCTGCGCCGGGATTGTCCTGCGTGTCCGCGATGATCACGGGCTTTGTCGCATGGGCCGCGATGCGCATGGCTTCGCGCACGCCATCTTCGGGCGTATAGGACCGGCCGTTAAAGTCACCCTCGGCTGCGATGACGGCATTGGCGATCCGGTCGGCGGTGGCGTCGGCATCGGCCTGGGTCGCGCCATATGCCACGACTGATGGGCCGCAATCTGCGAAATCGGCGGCGGGAAAGCCCATGAACAGCGACGCGGTATGCAGACCATGCGCCGGTTCCGATGCCAGCGCATAAAGACGCCCGCCGGGCTGGCCAAGCGTCGATTGCCACGCAATCGGGATCAGGAAATCAAGCTGGCGGAACGCCTTGTGGTTTGCCCCGCCTTGCAGCACGCGCGCCATCTCCACGGCGCTGCGGCGGCCGGTTTCGGCCATGTCCACATGCGGATATGTGCGAAAGCCGACCAGCACATCCGCCGATGCCACCATCAGCGGCGTGATATTGCCATGCAGATCAAGCGAGGCGACGATGGGCACATCCGGACCGACGACATCGCGGACGCGGGCCAGCAGGAAGCCTTCGCCATCGGGCGCACCTTCGGCGACCATTGCGCCGTGCAGGTCCAGAAACACCCCGTCCAACGGCCCCGCATCGCGCAGGCCGTCGATGATTTCATCCGTGATCGCCTGATAGCAGGCCGCCGTGACCGGCGCCGATGGCACCGCGCCTGCCCAAATAAGCGGCACCAGCGTCCAGTTCTGCGCCTGTTCCGATTCTACAAACCCCGCAATCGGCAGGTTCACCCCCCGGGCGCGCTGGATGATCTGGTCACCGCGCGACAGGGGCAGATAGCCTCCGCCCTGCTGAAACGCCTCCAGACCGGCAGGCGTCGGCGCGAATGAGTTGCTTTCATGAACAAATCCAGCCAGCGCGATTCTGGGCCGTGCGTTAACCATCCTGTCGGCCTTTTGGGTTCGTGGTTCGGTTTGCATGGTGTATTGCAATTCGATACAAGTGCATTGCAAGCTGAGTGTATGAAACCGCTTTTGAAGATGTCAATGCTACAGGTAAGTTTCGCATGACCGAACGCAGCTCTGCCCGCCCCGAGGCTGACGACCCACTTTTCGTGCAGGCATTGGCGCGCGGTATGACTGTGATGTCGGTGTTCTCCAGTGCCGAGCGGGCGCTGTCGCTGGCTGAAATCGCAGCCAAGGCGGGCATCACCCGCAGCGCTGCGCAGCGGCTGGTCCACACGCTGCGCCAGATGGGCTATCTGCGCATTTCCGATGACGGGCGCGGCTTTTTGCCTGACATGGGTTTTCTGGATCTTGCCTATCACTACATGCGGCTTAACCCCTTGCTGCGGCGCGCAAATCCGATCTTAAGCGAGCTGCGCCGCAACGTCCGCGAACGGGTCGACCTGTCGCTGTTCGACGGTCAGCGCATGGTCTATGCTGCCCGTCTGCAAAGCAAACGTGAGATCTTTTTTGCCACGCTGGTGGGGCATTCTGTGCCGACCTGGTGTACATCGGGCGGGTGGGCGGTGATGTCGATGCTGCCCGATGATGAGGTGACGGACCTGCTGAATGCTGCGGATTTTCACCCCTTCACACAGCGCACCCTGACCCATCCCGACGCGATTCGGGCACAGGTCGCCGAGGCCCGCCAGCATGGGCATTCGCTGGCGCTGGAACAAATTCTGCTGGGCGAAATCGTTCTGGGCGTCGCGATTGCCGGGCCTGATGGCCGCCCGGTTGCGGCGATCCACGTCGCGGGGTCGCTGGCGGAATGGCGTCCCGATGAATTCCGTCGCCGCATCGGCCCGCCTGCACAGGCCGCCGCACGGGCCATTGCGGGGCTTTGATTGCAGGCTCTGCACCTTCCGAGGGCAGCGCGCACAACCGGGCCGATAAACTGCGCGAACATGCCGTCGCTTTGCCAATAAATGTCGCAAAGGGTGTTGCTTCGGAATGCGCGCGCCGCGTAACCTGATGTTGCGCTGTATAACCAACAATATGACAGGGAGAGCGCTCATTGCTTGACCATCGCACCGGCGACGCCTTCGTCGCTTTCGAGCATGTGCAAAAAAGTTATGACGGACAAACGCTTGTCGTCAAAGACTTGAATCTGAACATCGGCAAGGGAGAGTTTCTGACCATGCTTGGCCCGTCGGGGTCGGGCAAGACCACCTGCCTGATGATGCTGGCCGGGTTTGAAACCGCGACCCATGGCGAAATTCGTCTGGATGGGCAGCCGATCAATCAGGTGCCGCCGCACAAGCGCGGCATCGGTATGGTGTTTCAGAACTATGCCCTGTTTCCGCACATGACCGTTGGTGAAAACCTGTCATTCCCGCTGGAAGTGCGCGGCATGAGCAAGGCCGACCGTGCCACGAGGGTGGCGCGCGCGCTGGACATGGTGCAGATGGGCAAATTCGCCAATCGCCGTCCGGCCCAGCTGTCGGGTGGTCAGCAGCAACGTATCGCCTTGGCCCGCGCGCTGGTCTTTGACCCCAAGCTGGTGCTGATGGACGAACCCTTGGGCGCATTGGACAAACAGCTGCGCGAACACATGCAGTTCGAGATTAAGAACCTGCACGAACAGCTTGGAATCACGGTCGTTTATGTCACCCATGATCAGGGTGAGGCATTGACTATGTCGGATCGTGTCGCGGTGTTCAACGATGGCCGGATTCAGCAGCTTGCGCCGCCGTCGGACCTGTATGAACGTCCCGACAACAGCTTTGTCGCGCAGTTCATCGGTGAAAACAACAAACTGCTGGGCAAGATCGAACAGCTGTCGGGCGACCGCGCGCTGGTGCGGTTGCGCACGGGCGAGCTGATCGACGCAACCCCCGTGAACGTTACGCAGGTGGGTCAGGAAACGCTGGTCTCAATCCGGCCCGAGCGGGTGGAATTCAAGCCCGAACTGATGCCTGCGGATGCCCATATGATCGACGCGACGGTGATGCAGATCGTCTATATGGGGGATATTCTGCGGGTGCGCCTGAAGGTCGCCGGCAGCGAGGATTTCGTCATGAAAATCCGCAACACCATCGGTCAGACGAAACTGGACCCCGGCCAGCAGATCAAGGTTGGCTGGCATCCTGCGGATGCGCGGGCGTTGGACCCGGTCTGATGCCTGCGGGCGGAACTGGTTCCGCGCCGCCGCCCGGTCAGAATGGCGGGGCCAATAACAACGGCGAAATGCCGCGAAATCATGCAGTTGGAGCGTTATATGAAAAAGACCCTCGCCCTTACCACCGCGCTTGGCCTGGTTGCCGGTCCGGTATTTGCGGATGTGAACCTGCTGTCCTGGGGCGGCGCCTATGGCAACAGCCATGTCGAAGCCTATGCCAAGCCGTTCGAGGCTGAATCGGGCATCAAGGTCAATGTCGCGGATGCTGACAACCCGGCCACGCCGATCAAGGCCATGGTCGAGGCGGGCAATGTCAGCGCGGATGTGGCCTCGGTCGAATATGCCGACGCGGTGCGTCTTTGCGACGAAGGCCTGCTGGAAGAAATCGACCCTGCCGTTCTGGCGGCGGGCGCCGATGGCACCGCAGCCGCGGACGATTTCATCGAAGGCGCCGTGACCGAATGTTTTGTCGGCACCGATGTCTATTCGATGGTGCTGGCCTATGACGACAGCAAATTCTCCGACGCCAAGCCCGCAACGCCTGCCGATTTCTTTGACAAAGAGAAATTCCCCGGCAAGCGGACCATGCGCAAAGGTGCGAAATTCAATCTGGAATTCGCGCTGATGGCTGATGGCGTTCCCGCGGCCGAGGTTTATGGCATTCTGGGCACGCCCGAAGGCGTTGACCGCGCGTTTACCAAGCTGGAAACCATCAAATCCGATGTCATCTGGTGGGAGGCGGGCGCACAGCCGCCGCAGTTGCTGGCCGATGGCGAAGTGACGATGGCCTATGCTTTTAACGGGCGCATTTTTGGCGCTGCGCAGGGCGAGGGCAAGCCCTTCAACATTGTCTGGGACGGCCAGATCTATGAGATGGAAGGCTGGGTCATTCCGAAGGGCGCGCCCAATCTGGAAGATGCGCTGAAATTCGTCACCTTCTCGACCGGGACCGCACCACAGGCGCGTGCTGCCGAATTCATCAGCTATGGCCCGCCGCGCAAATCGGCTGCGGCGGCTGTCGGCAATATCGAAGGCACCGATCAGCCGATGGGTCCGCATCTGCCCACGACTGCGGCGAACATGACCAATGCGCTGGCCTCGAACCTGGATTTCTGGGTCGATCACGACGCTGAATTGAATGAGCGTTTCAACAGCTGGCTGGCCAACTGATCCAAGAATGGCCGGGCGGCAAACCGCCCGGTCTGCCCCAATGCGGGCCAACCACAACCGGGCAATGACCCGGATCACCAACGGGAGTATCCAACGTGAAAACCATACTGGTTCTGTCCACCGCGCTTGCGGGCATGGGTTTTGCCGCCACCGCGCAAGAGGTCAACGTCGTGTCATGGGGGGGCGCCTACGAGATTTCGCAGGTCGAAGCCTATAACAAACCCTTCACGACCGAGACCGGCATCAAGGTGAACATGATCGCCGCCGACAACCCCTCGACCCCGCTAAAGGCGCAGGTCGAGGCGCGCAACGTCACCGGCGACGTGTTCGACATCGAGGTATCGGACGCCATCCGGCTGTGTGACGAAGGCGCGCTGATGGAAATCGATCCGGCCATGCTGCCCGCAGCGCCCGATGGCACCCCCGCCGCCGAAGATTTCATCGACGGCGCGCTGCTGGATTGTGCCGTCGCCAACATCTTCTGGGGCACGGTCATCGCCTTTGATTCGACCAAGTTCGCCGACAAGAAACCGGCGACCGCCGCCGATTTCTTTGACACCGAGGCGTTCCCCGGCAAGCGCGGCCTGCCCAAAAACCCCAAACGCACGCTGTATCTGGCGCTGATCGCCGATGGCGTGGCGCCCGACGCGATCTATGACACGCTGGCCACGCCGGAAGGTGTCGATCAGGCATTCGCCAAGCTGGATACCATCAAATCCGATGTCGTCTGGTGGGAGGCCGGCGCCCAGCCCGTGCAATTGCTGGCCGATGGCGAGGTGACGATGGCCACGGGCTATAACGGGCGGTTCTTTGACGCGATGGTCGGAGAAAAGAAACCGTTCGAGATCATCTGGGACGGGCAATACATGGACATGGATATGTTCGTGATCCCGAAAGACGCGCCGAACCCCGAAGCGGCGATGGAATACCTCAAATTTGCCACCGACACGCAGCGGTTGGCGGATCAGGCGAAATACATCGCCTATGGTCCGTCGCGCAAATCCTCGGCCGCGCTGGTCGGGACGTATCAGGACGGCACCACGGAAATGGCGCCGCATATGCCCACGAATCCCGACCACCTGACCACCGCCGTCATGGATGACCCGGAATTCTGGGCCGACCACGATGCCGAACTGACCGAGCGTTTCAACAGCTGGCTGGCCAGTTCCTGATCTGACATCGCCGCTGCCCCGGCGTGATGGTCGGGGCAGCGGTTCAAGAAATTCCGGGGATAAGAATGGCGAACGCACTCGATCCGCATGCAGCCGTTGTCGCAACCGCCGCAGGTGTGGCTGACGGGCCGCTGCGAACGGCGGATGGCAAACCACTGGCCCGCGCGCTGGCGCGATCACAGCAACGCGCGCGCCGCCGCGCCTTTCTGCTGGTGCTGCCGCTGCTGGCCTTTGTGGTCATCACCTTCGTGATTCCGATCGGGCAGATGTTGCAGCGGTCGTTCTATAACGACGGATTTTCGGCCAATATGCCGCAGATTTCGCAATGGTTTGCGGACAATCCCCGTGGCACCGAACCCGATGATGCGGCATGGGCCGCGCTGGCCGCCGACCTGACCGCAAGCGCGGATGCGCGCACGATTGGCGTGGTCGGCACCCGCATCAACTATGACGTGCCGGGCACGCGGTCGCTGTTCACATCCACCGGGCGGCAGGTCCGCCGGGGGATAGAGCCTCCCTATCAGGCCGCGCTGGTCGAGATCAACGAGGACTGGGCCGACCCCACCTTGTGGAGCGCCATGCGAGAGGCATCCACGCCCTTTACGTCGAACTTCTATCTGGCCTCGGTCGATCGCAAGCGGATGGCCGATGGCAGCATCCAACAGGTCGAGGAACGCCAGCAAGTCTATGTGATGCTGTTCATGCGCACATTCTGGCTGTCGCTGCTGATCACCGGGATGACATTCCTGCTGGGCTTTCCCATCGCGCATCTGCTGGCAACGCTGCCGATGCGAAAATCGGCGCTGCTGATGATTTTGGTGCTGTTACCGTTCTGGACATCGCTGTTGGTTCGAACGACCAGTTGGATGGTGCTTCTGCAACAGCAGGGGGTGGTCAACGACATTCTTGTCTGGCTGGGCGTGATCGGAGGCAGCGGGCGGCTGCAGATGATCTATAACCAGACCGGCACGATCATCGCCATGACGCATATCCTGCTGCCGTTCATGATCCTGCCGCTGTATTCGGTGATGCGGACGATCAAGCCGACCTATGTGCGCGCCGCGCGCAGTCTGGGGGCGACCAGCTGGACCGCGTTCCGCCGGGTCTATTTCCCGCAGACGCTGCCCGGCTTGGGGGCAGGGGCGCTGTTGGTGTTCATTCTGGCGGTTGGCTATTACATCACGCCGGCGCTGGTCGGCGGATCGTCGGGTCAGCTGATTTCCAACATGATCGCCATGCATATGACCGACACGCTGAACTGGTCGATGGCGGCGGCGCTGGCTGCGCTGCTGCTGGCGGCTGTGCTGATCCTCTACTGGCTGTATGACCGGCTGGTAGGTATCGACAACCTGAAACTGGGATAAGCGACCATGGCTGTTCCGACCTATGCATCGCCGCTCGAACGGACATGGCATTATGCCTATCTGATCATCTGCGGGCTGATCTTTTTCTTTCTGATCGCGCCGATCATCGTGATCATCCCGCTAAGCTTCAACGCCGAGCCGTATTTCACCTTTACCGACCGGATGCTGTCCTTTGATCCCGAAGGCTACAGTATGCGGTGGTATCGCAGCCTGCTGACCTTCGGGATGCAGAACCCGGATGCGACGGGTTGGGCGTTCTGGACGGATGCCTGGAACAATGCGCATTGGGTCAAGGCGGCGAAGAACTCGATCCTGATCGGGGTGTTTTCGACGCTTCTTGCGACATTTCTGGGGACGCTGGCCGCGCTTGGCCTGTCGCGCCCGGAAATGCCCTATCGCCGGCTGATCATGGCGATCCTGATTTCGCCGATGATCGTTCCGCTGATCATCACGGCGACGGGAATGTTCTTTTTCTATTCCAACCCGTGCGAATTGCTGGGGCTGGTCGGTCTTCCGACGAATTGCGGGCGGCTGGCGGGCACCTATCTTGGCGTCATTCTGGCACACGCGACCCTGGGCATTCCGTTCGTGATCATCACGGTGACGGCGACGCTGGTGGGGTTTGATCAGTCGCTGAACCGGGCGGCGGCATCACTGGGCGCCAATCCGCGGACCACATTCTTTCGGGTGACGATGCCGCTGATCCTGCCGGGTGTGATCTCGGGCGCGCTGTTCGCCTTTGTGACATCGTTTGATGAGGTGGTCGCGGTTCTGTTCATCGCCGGTCCCGATCAGCAGACCATTCCGCGGCAGATGTGGAACGGCATTCGCGAACAGATCAGCCCGGCGATTCTGGCGGTGGCGACGTTGCTGGTGCTGTTTTCCATCGCGCTGCTTACCACGGTAGAGCTGCTGCGCCGCCGGTCCGAACGTATCCGGGGCGTGACGCCCAGCTGAGACAGCTGGGGGCGAAAAGGAAAGCGGGCGCATCTGACGATGCGCCCGCTTTTTGCGTCCCGCGATGGCTGGGGGCGCTGCCCCGTTGCTGGCTGGTTCTTGAACCAGTGGCGCACCCGCCGGCGACCCCCGGGATATTTTAGTAAAGGAGACATTGCAGGCGTTAAGGATTCGTTAACATCTGCGGTCTAGCGTGGTCTGGCGCGTTCTTGAGGCGATGCGCCAGAAAGACCCGTCGCCCCGCCGCATTCCCCGCTGCCATCAGGGAATGTTGCGGGGCGCGATCTTATTCGGCCTCGTTCGCGGGTTTCGCGTTCAACATGCCATAGTTCTGATGGCCGATGGTGTCGTACAGCTGGATCTGGGTTTCGAGGAAGTCGATATGGCCTTCTTCGTCCGCGATCAGCGCCTCGAACAGATCCTTGCTGACATAATCGCCCACGCTTTCGCAGTGGTCGCGCGCCTCTATATACAGGGTGCGGGCGTCGTGTTCGCCGGCCAGATCGGATTCCAGCGTTTCTTTCAGGTTCTGGCCAATCCGCAGCGGGTCAAGCTTCTGCAGATTCGGGTGCCCTTCCAGAAAGATGATTCGCTGAATCAGGCGATCGGCGTGGTTCATTTCCTCGATGGATTCGGCACGCGATTTTTCAGCGATGCGACCATAGCCCCAGTCTTCCTGAAGGCGGAAATGCAGCCAATACTGGCTGACAGCGGTCAGTTCAGACCGCAATGCCGCGTTGAGATATTCGATGACCTTGGCGTCGCCCTTCATCCGGATAGCCTTTCCTGCTGTCTGGTTTTGCCCGCAAAATCGGCGGTGCTACCCCCAAACTAGCGGAATGGCGCATGGTGTCCAGAAACAGCGGCATACAACCGCCGCAATCGGCGCGTTTGCCAAGGGCGTGGTAGATCTTTCCGGGGGTGATGATCGTGTCGGGATCGGCGCTGCGCATCCAGTCGATGGCGGCGTGGATATCATGATCCGAAATCTGGGTGCAGTGGCAGACGATCATCGCGGTCTCCGGGCTGGATGAAACCTAGCAAACCTGTCGGATAAGTAAAGCTTAGTTTTTTGCTAAACCATCACGGTGCAGTGTGCGCTTGACGCGATGATCATGCGCGCGCAGAAGCCCTTGCCATGAAGCTGGATGATTTCGATTTCGACTTGCCCGAAGGGCTGATTGCGACGCGGCCCGCGCGTCCGCGCACCTCTGCACGGCTGTTGCTGGCGCAAGGCGGCGTGATTGCGGACCGCCGGGTCGGTGACCTGCCCGACATTCTGCGCCCCGGCGATCTGCTGGTGCTGAATGACACGCGCGTCATTCCTGCGCGTCTGACCGGCACGCGCAGTCGCCAGACCCCGCAGGGCGAGGCTGTGGCAAAGATCGAGATCACCTTGCTAGAGCCCGCGGCAGATGGCTGGCAGGCGCTGGCCAAGCCGCTGCGCAAGCTGCGCATGGGTGAGGTGATCCGCTTTGGCGAGGCGCTGTCGGCGACGGTGGCGGATATGGCCGAGGGCGGGCTGCGGCTGGTCTTTGACGCGACGGGCGATGCATTTGACGCGGCGCTGGCGCAGGTGGGGGCGATGCCGTTGCCGCCCTATATCGCCAGCCTTCGCGCGCCCGATGCGCAGGATCATCAGGACTACCAGACCGTGTGGGCCGCGCGTCAGGGTGCGGTTGCTGCCCCCACCGCCAGCCTGCATTTCGACGAACCGCTGCTGGCGGCATTGCGGGCGCGGGGTGTCGAATTCGTGCATGTCACGCTGCATGTGGGCGCCGGGACGTTCCTGCCGGTCAAGGTCGATGATGTGACCACGCACCGGATGCACGCCGAATGGGGCGAGGTGACGCCCGCTGCCGCAGACGCCATCAACCGCGCCAAGGCCCAGGGGCGGCGCGTCATCCCCGTCGGCACGACGGCGCTGCGGCTGATCGAATCGGCGGCGACAGGCGATGGCGTGATCCAGCCGTTTCAGGGCACGACCGATATTTTCATCTATCCGGGCTATCACTTCCGGGTGACGGACGGCTTGATGACGAATTTCCATCTGCCGAAATCCACGCTGCTGATGCTGGTGTCCGCGCTGATGGGGGTGCAGCAGATACGCGATATCTATGACCATGCGGTCCGCACCGGCTATCGCTTTTTCAGTTACGGTGATGCGTCGCTGTTGATCCGTTGAGGTCGCGGTTGGACTGGCGCGCGCGCCGATGGCAGGCTAGGCCATAGGCGTGACGACAACGCCTCAGCCGGGAAAGCCGCAGATGATTTCCGTCCTTCGCACGACCTGGCCCTTGTTCATGGGCATCCTGCTGCTGATGATCGGCAACGGGATGCAGGGCACGCTTCTCAGATCG
>QIRE01000138.1_pt1 | contig 17997 bp, 14 predicted proteins | sample 2940141 | NCBI WGS metagenome assembly QIRE01 (sample SAMN09273532, study PRJNA473421) | Gut metagenome, whole genome shotgun sequencing project. | isolation source: gut tissue | host: Folsomia candida VU population | place: Netherlands: Amsterdam | collected 2016-03-06
CGATCCCGGTCGAACACAGGTAGGTCACCGTCGAGCCGTCGGCCAGAGCCAAGAAGGCATGACCGAGCCCCTCCGACAAATAGACCGCGCGACGATCGACGTCGTCGAGTAAGACGGTGTCGTAGGTACCGAAAGTTGGTGAGCCGACTCGGATATCGACGATCACGTCGAGGACGGCACCCACCGGGCAGGTCACGTATTTAGCCTGTCCTGGCGGGACGTCGGCGAAATGCACACCACGCAGCGATCCCGCCGACGACACGGACAGATTCACCTGGGCGAGGTTGAAATCGTGGCCGATCGCCTCGCTGAGGATGGGTCCCTTGAATGCTTCCAGGAACAGTCCCCGGCTGTCACCATGCTGCACGGGCGTGAACTCCCACGCTCCGTCAATGGTCAATGCGCGAATATCCATGTGTCAGAGGCCCTTTCTCGCCGCATCGCTGCCGCGTTCCAGTAGTTCGAGGAGGTAGTCCCCGTACCCCGACTTGCGTAATGGCTGCGCGCGCCGAGCGAGCTCGTCGTCATCGATGAGGCCACGGTGCCACGCGATTTCTTCGGGCACAGCAATTTTGAGGCCCTGCCGCTGCTCGACGGTTCGCACGAAGTTTCCCGCGTCGAGCAACGAATCGAAAGTTCCGGTGTCCAACCATGCGGTGCCCCGGGGAAGCACGGTGACCGAGAGGTCTCCACGTTCCAGATAGATGCGGTTGACGTCGGTGATCTCATACTCACCTCGTGCACTGGGCTTCAGCCCGCGTGCGATCTCGACGACGTCATTGTCGTAGAAGTAGAGGCCGGGGACCGCGAAGTTCGACTTCGGTTTGGTCGGCTTCTCCTCCAGTGAGATCGCCTTGCCGCTCTCGTCAAAGTCGACAACACCGTACGCCGACGGATCGGCGACCCAGTAGGCAAAGATCGCTCCGCCGGTGAGGCCGTCGAAGCCGGACAACCGACTGCCAAGCCCGGGACCGTAGAAGATGTTGTCGCCGAGGACCAGCGCCACCGAGTCGTCGCCGATGTGATCGGCGCCGAGGACGAAGGCTTGCGCGAGGCCATCGGGCGAATCTTGCGTGACGTAGGACAGGCTGATCCCGAACTGCGAACCGTCGCCAAGGAGATGTTCGAACGCTGGCCGGTCAACCGGGGTGGTGATAATCAAAATGTCGGAGATTCCGGCAAGCATGAGCGTTGAGAGCGGATAGTAAATCATCGGCTTGTCGTAGACAGGCACCAGTTGCTTGCTAACGCCCAGCGTGATTGGGTGCAACCGGCTGCCCGTTCCGCCAGCCAAAATGATTCCGCGCATGGCTTTAGCGTAGCCGTGCCGTGGTTCGTACACTGGACCCGGTATTTGCTGTCGCGAAGACAGATATTCGAGAAGTGAGGTTTTGATGCGCGTTCTGATCACCGGTGGCGCAGGGTTCATCGGCGCCAACTTTGTCTTGCGGACGCTGGCAACGCGCGACGACGTCACGCTGACAGTCCTGGACAAGATGACCTATGCGGCCAATCCCGAGAGTCTGGCATCGGTTTCTGACCGGGTCCGGCTCATCGAGGGAGATATCGCCGACGCCGATGTCGTTGACCCGCTCGTCGCCGACGCGGACCTGGTGGTGCATTTCGCCGCCGAGTCACATAACGACAACTCACTGCAGGATCCATCGCCATTCGTGACAACCAACTTGGTCGGCACGTTCACGCTGCTGGAAGCGGTTCGACGCCACGGCGTGCGCTACCACCACATCAGCACGGACGAGGTCTACGGCGATCTAGAGCTCGACGATCCGGCACGTTTTACCGAGTCGACTCCCTACAACCCGTCGAGTCCCTACAGCTCCACCAAGGCCGGCAGTGACCTGCTGGTGCGTGCCTGGGTGCGGTCGTTTGGCGTTGCCGCGACGATCTCGAACTGCTCCAACAACTACGGGCCGTACCAGCACATCGAGAAGTTCATCCCGCGTCAGATCACCAATGTGCTGGCTGGCAAGCGTCCAAAGCTCTACGGCGACGGACTCAACGTCCGCGACTGGATCCATGTCGACGACCACAATGACGCCGTGTGGACCATCATCGATCGCGGACAGATCGGCGAGACGTATTTGATTGGCGCCGACGGCGAGGCGAACAACCGCACCGTCATCGAGACAATCCTCGAACTCCTCGACCAGCCTCGCGACGCTTTCGACTTCGTCACCGACCGACCGGGCCACGACCGTCGCTACGCCATCGATTCGACGCGCCTGCGCACCGAATTGGGTTGGCAGCCAACCTATGTCGACTTCCGTTCCGGGTTGGCCGCAACCGTCGATTGGTATCGCGACAACCGTTCCTGGTGGGAAACCTCGAAGGCAGGCGTTGAATCTCGTTATGCCACAAGTGAAAAGGTGATCGGTTAGTATGCATGTCTTGGTTAGCGGCGGCGCCGGATACATCGGAACGCACACGGTTGTGCAGTTAGTTGCGGCGGGACATCGCGTCACCGTCGTCGACGATTTCTCCAACGCGAAGCCGACGGTCGTCGGGCGTCTGGAATCACTGACCGGCCAACCGATTCCGACCCACAGCTTCGACCTTGCCGATGCCGACAAGACCGAGCATCTGTTCGCGCACGAGGATTTCGACGCTGTCATCCACTTCGCCGGCTATAAGGCGGTCGGCGAGTCGGTGGAGAAGCCACTCGACTATTACGCCAACAACCTCGGCTCGACGTTCTCCCTGCTACGAGCCATGAAGCGCCACAACGTCACCAAGCTCGTCTTCTCATCATCGGCGACCGTCTATGGCGCAGAGCCGCAATTACCGATGACCGAGGACCTCCCGACGTCGGCGACGAATCCGTATGGGTGGACGAAAGTCATGATCGAGCAGATCCTGTCCGACGTCGCCGCCAGTGACCCGGCGTGGCGGATCGCCGCGCTGCGTTACTTCAATCCCGTTGGGGCACACGCCAGCGGTCAAATTGGCGAGGACCCGAGCGGTATTCCGAACAACCTGATGCCGTTCGTGGCTCAGGTTGCGGTTGGTCGACGCGAGAAGCTGTCGGTGTTTGGCGACGACTACGACACACCCGACGGCACGGGCGTACGTGACTACATCCACGTCGAAGACCTCGCGGCGGGGCACGTCGCCGCACTGGATCGGATCAGCACCGCGGAGCAGCCGATGTCGGTGTGGAATCTTGGTACCGGCCAAGGGGTTTCGGTACTCGAAGTCGTTCGTGCGTTTGAGCGTGCGAGCGGTCGGGATATCCCGTTTGAGATTGCTCCTCGACGCACCGGGGACATCGCCGCGTCATACGCCGATCCAACCCTGGCGAACACCGAATTAGGTTGGCACGCAACCAAAACCATCGACGACATGTGCGTCGATACGTGGCGTTGGCAGTCGGAGAACCCGAACGGCTACCCGGACGCGTAGCAGATACCGCTACTGCGAGAACACCTTGTCGTTGACTCGATAGACCGTCACGTTGCCGCGGTGGAAGACCGGATCGAGGCCCGACGCACCGTCGGTGCGGACCGCGAGGAATGGGTCACCCTGTCGACCGTGCTCGGGGTCGGGCACACCGTTCTGGAACCACCAATAACTCGGTGGGCTATCAATCACGTAGCGCACGTTCATATCCCGTGCGATCGAGTCGATGTACGGGTCGGCACCAAGCTTATCGACGCCCCAGTAGAGGTCACGTTGACGCTGCGAGAAGTCGTTCGCGCGGTAGAACGGGAAGAGTGGCGTCAACCCGGTGACCGGGTACAGCCAGCCCGTGCCCTGGTCGAGGTTGTTGAGGATCAATGCCTTCTTGGTGTCGGGCTGGGCCGACAACCAGTGGTACGCCGCCAGGTCGTCGGGTCCCACCAAGCTGCCGCCGCGCTCCTTCGTCGCAGTCTGGGCGTTCGGCGGGTACCGCAGCACCCCACCACCGATGATCAGAATCAGGACCAGACACAGCGTCACGGGTAATGCCTTGCGGGCGAACGGTTTAGTGCCAGTCTTCGCATCGGTGCGCACGGCCAACAATCGCGCCACGACGATCGAGATGCCACCCGCGGCAACCGCTGTGGCGCTGGCCGCAAATAGGGCAGTGACGAACGTGAGCCGATGGCCGGAGTTGTAGAAGTAGCCTCCGAGTATGCCGAGTAGATCGGACAACGGCCCAAGTGCGACAACCGAGTTGGCGGCTACGAGCACAAAGACCAACCATGCGGTCAACATGCCCCAGCAGCGCAGCCACACAAGGACACCCAATCCGATAATTGAGAGCACGGCTAGCGCCCAGACCGGCCCAATAACGTCGAGCGGGATCGTGTAATTGAAGAGCCCCTGCGCGAGTGCCTTACCCACCGACGTCGACTCATCGCGGAAGTCGAAGCCAGATAGCTCGTTTTTTCCGGCGATCTTGATCGTGCCGTAAATGATTGGCGCAGACAGGATCAGCGCACCGATACCGGCAGCTGCCAGCGCTGCTGTGTCACTGAAACGTCGGCGCAACGCCGAGGCTCGGCCCGGCGTCGGATGCCATAGACCTTCGGTGAGCCACCACAATCCGACAATGACACCGAGTACCACCAGGCCAGACGGATGCGTCGCCGTCACACCGGCCACCGCAACGGCCGCGGGTCCGATGCGGCGTCGATCACGGACAACGGAAATCACCAGCACCGCAACGACGGGTGCCATGGAAACGCCCACCGCATTCGGTACCGCGGTGAGCTCAAGCTCGACGTAGGGCAATGAGGGAAACAAGCCCGCGATCGCTCCGCCCACGCCGCCGATGGCAGTCGACTCAGCGACCGAAAGTCGGTGCCGTGCAAGCCAGTACGCGAACGCCGCGACACTGATGGGCACGGTTATTGCGAGAACGGCCGGCGAATAGACGTTGTACAGCTCAACCGGATTGGCGCCGGTTACCGGAAAGAGCAACGCTCCCAAGGCATGCCAGGTGTTCGGATAAAAATTGAAACCGTGGGTGTCGTAGTTCATGAGTTCGCCCATACGCAACGACGACCCGACACCGGTCTCGTGAATCCACCGCAGCGAACTCGCATGCCACAGGGAGTCCCACACCTGCGACACATTGTTGAGTCCCGCGAAAGCGGTATTGACCAGCGGCCGGACCGCCGTCGTGACGATCATGACGGCGCCGATGATCAGTCCCGCCGCGACCGGCCAGTAGGACCGGACCGAAACGGCCTCAACCTCTTCGTCACGCGCAGCTGCTGGTAAGACTCGACGACCGAGCTGGGAGTTGACGAATCTGGCGTAGCCCCACGCGACAACGAGCGCCGCGACAACCGCGATGGCAGCCGTGATGATGTTCCACTCAAAGCCAATTTTGCCGTAGATCACCGTCGCGAGACTGACGATCGCGAAGGTCACCGGCGGCCCCACCGCGACCGAGACCGGCCATGGCACGCCCATACGACGCGCCACACCCGCGCCCGGCGCCACCAGTAGTGCCGCGGTGACGACAGTGATCCATGCGGTGAGCAGCATCGACGGTTACCTCCAAAGCATTGACTCGGCCAACACTACTGGGCAGCTCACCGGGCCTGTGCGTGTGGCGCGGGGAATCGTCGATGCGCGAGGATGCACACGCCGACACCGAGTACCGCGACAACCGCTCCGAAACTGAGCATCACCGGGTAGCTCAGCGACGGCCAGGTCTGCACCAAGCCCGCCATGATCGCCGGCGCTGCGAACCCGAGATAGGTGCCCGAATAGAAGATGGCTGTCAGTCCGGCCAAGTCGTCGGGGCCCGCTATCCGCTGCGTCTCCAAAAGTCCGGCAATCATTGTCATTCCGTAGCCACAGCCCAGAACGGTGGCCGCGACGAGGGCCAGCCAGACGTTGAGAACCGACGCCGCGACTGCCGCAAGTGCCATCCCGATCGCGAGAACGACCAGGGCCACGACAATTCCGCGCACCGAACCTGGGACGTCGATGCGGCGTCCGACAGATTGGATCGCGAATCCGGCGGTGAGACCCAGCATGCAGCAGAGGGCCGCAAATGCGATGGGGGCACCCGACGTCTGCGGCGTCATAACCGCGGGGATCACCGCGTACGCGACCGCGCATGCGCCGAACACCCACGGCGCGACCAGGAGAACCACACCGAGGAACCTACTGTCGGTGGCCGACGCGATCTTCAAGTCGTCGAGCAGGGAGCGACCCGACTCCCCCTGTGGCACACGAGTTTCCGGAACCCTCACGAGGAAAACTAGCGAGCCGAGCGCCAGCACAACGTTGATCGCGTACGGCAGGACCGTCGGCCACGGCCCCCATTGGGCAAGTAGTCCCGCGACGCCGGCTCCGATGCCAAAGCCCGCGGTCAGACTCATTGCCGCGCGACGAGCGCCCGCGCTGACCGACGAACCATCAAGATCGGAGAGCTCCTTGATCCAGCTTCCGCCGACTGCCATCGAAAGACCAAGGGCGACACCGCTGAATACGCGACCGGTGGCCAACATCGCCACCGAGTCGGCGCCAAGCGCCAAGATCAGCGACCCGAGCGCAGCGGCGAGGGGCGCCAGCAGCATGAGTCGTTTTCGACCGATGCGATCCGACAGTGGACCAGCGATCAGCAGCGTCGGGATGATGCCGAGTACGTAGGTGAATAGCAGCGCGTCGACGACAACCGCCGACATGTGCGAAGTCTGGCGATACATGACCAACAGTGGGGTGAACTCGTTGCCACCCCAGGCGCTGGCAAACACCGCCGCCGACACAGCCGCCCACGGTGCAAGGCGCAGTCGCGGTTGATCGACGGCACGCGTGGTCATCGCGGTTCTCCTTCAGGTAGATGGGGCGTCCCGACTCGGTGAACGGCCCACAAATGTTGAGCGAGGGAAGCGTCGAAAGCAGTGCGGTCACCGGCCGCCACCGCGTCGGCGAGTCGGGTGTGATCGTCGATGATTCGGTCGATGACCGACTGTTCGCGCTGAACGCTGATTGACGTCATGCGGCGATGCCGCTCCCAAAGACTGGTGAAGAATCCGGCGAGCAACGGGTTGTCACCCGCCGACACGATGAGTTGATGGAACGCGGCGTCGAGGCGAGTGAATGCCGCGAGGTCAGCTGGATCAACATTGCGGTGGGCGTCGATGTTGGCGCGCAGGTTGGCGACGAGATTGTCGCGAACCGAAGGTCGGCCGACGACCTGTGCCACCGAGTGGCCTTCCAGCAGGAGTCGGGCCGCGATGACATCAGCGGCGTCGCGCTCGGCAACGGGCAACACTAGGGCGCCGCGCTTCGGGTAGAGCCGCATCCACCCCTCGCTCTCCAAGCGCAGGAATGCCTCCCGGACGGGGGTACGTGAGACGTCGTAGCGGCTGGCGATCTCACCCTCGGAAATGAGGTCGCCACCGGGGATCTCGCTAGTCAGGATGGATTCCTTGACCTGCTCATAGACCCGCACGGCTGCGGAGGACGACTGACTCACGATTGCCAAGCTTAGTGACGTCGACTTCATAGATACAAGTTGTATTTGTTTGATCTTCGTCACCGACGACACCGGCTCATCTGGCCCGAGCCAGGCGGGACTATTCTGATCAAGCGCAACGACGCGCCTGCCCATCCAGAGCTGCACCCCGACGTCAACGTCGGAGATCACGCGCGACCACTGCCTTTGTGAAGGAGAACCGTGACCAACACGGCGGATCAGACCAACTCGGCGTCGACCGAGACCCCCTTGCCCATCACCGACGACGAGGTGTTCGAAGCCCACATCGGTGGCAAGTTATCCGTCGAATTGCGATCGCCGATCGATACGCAGCGTGACCTGTCGATCGCCTACACGCCCGGAGTGGCCCAGGTTTCGCGTGCTATCGCCGCCGACGTCGACCTGGTTAACAAATACACGTGGACCGACCGCCTTGTTGCCGTCGTCAGCGACGGTTCCGCCGTCCTCGGCCTCGGCGACATCGGTCCGCGCGCATCGCTGCCGGTCATGGAGGGCAAGGCCGCACTGTTCCGTACGTTCGCCGGCCTGAATTCGATCCCGCTCGTGCTGGACACCAAGGACCCCGACGAAATCGTCGAGACCCTGATCCGCCTGCGCCCCAGCTTCGGTGCGGTGAACCTCGAAGACATCTCGGCGCCGCGTTGTTTTGAGATCGAGCAGCGTGTGATCGAGGCCCTCGATTGCCCCGTCATGCACGACGACCAGCACGGCACCGCGATCGTGGTACTTGCCGCACTCAAGGGTGCCGCCAAAGTTCTGGACCGCGAGCTTGCCGGTCTCAAGGTTGTCATTTCCGGCGCGGGCGCAGCCGGTGTGGCCTGCGCAAACATCTTGCTGGCGTCGGGCATCGACGATGTTGTGGTGCTTGATTCGCGCGGCATTGTGTCGTCGGATCGGACCAACCTCACGCCCGTCAAGACTGACTTGGCCGCGCGCACCAATCCGCGCGGTCTCAGTGGTTCCGCTGCCGATGCGCTGGCCGGCGCCGATGTCTTCCTCGGTGTGTCCGCGGGCGTCATCGCCGAAGAGTCCATTGCGTCGATGAACGACGATTCGATCGTCTTTGCGTTGAGCAATCCAGACCCGGAGATTCAGCCGGACGTCGCTGCCAAGTACGCGGCGGTCGTGGCGACCGGTCGCAGCGATTATCCAAACCAGATCAACAACGTCCTCGCCTTCCCTGGCGTATTCGCCGGGGCGCTCGACGCTGGCGCTCGTCGGATCACCGAGAACATGAAGCTTGCTGCGGCCGAAGCGATTCTGTCCGTGGTCGCCGACGATTTGGCCCGCGACAAGATCGTGCCGAGCCCGCTGGATCCACGTGTCGCCCCCGCCGTGTCGGCTGCGGTGGCCGCCGCCGCGCGCGCGGACGGCGTCGTCTAACCCTCGCTGATACCCAACTCGGCGGCGATCCGCGAAATATCTTTCGCGAGATCGACGTCGAGTTGCGTTAGCGCACCCACGCTGTGCGTACTGAGCGTGAAATGAACTGTGGCATACCGTAAGTCGATGTCGGGGTGATGGTTCGCGGCTTCCGCGGCGTCGATGACACGTGCGACAAACTCTCCGCCCGCAACCATGTTCTGGCTACGGTAGTCAGCTTCGATCACGTCACCGACAACTCGCCACGGCGCCGCGACGATGCGCTCGACGTCGGAGGCGGACAGTGGGACGGGTTGGCTGCTCATAGGTCCAGCCTAGGCCGCCGAACACCCGGTTTGGGTTCTGCCCGCATCAGTCGATAGACTCGTGGGCGCTGTCAGCACGATGGCACGCCGCCCTAGCTCAGTCGGTAGAGCAATTCACTCGTAATGAATAGGTCAGGAGTTCGATTCTCCTGGGCGGCTCCACAAGAATTTAGGTCAGTCGCGAGCACAAGCTGTCGCGCTCCGGGGCATCGACGCATATACGACCTCGCTATCCCAAATCAGTGACAGGTTGTGCGTCAGGACGGTTGACCTTCAGCAGCTTTGCGTCACCGTCTGCACCACGAATTTGCCCAGCTCAACCTGACCCGATCGCGGGGCAACCTTCCACACCGACGACCCGGTCGTTGTGGTCTGAGTCCCCGAAATACCACTGTTCGGCAATTTGTTGCAGGTCAGCGAGTAGTTCACGACGACCCGGTATGCCTTACCCGGCCGCGCACCGCGCCAGATCATGCAGCCGCTCGGCGCCGAGTTAAGAGTGCGCGTTTGGCCCCAGAATCCTTCTCGGGTGGTCAACGTCATCGCACCGACGTACGGCCGCCCGTTCTCCCACACGGCACACGCTCGCACCGACGATCCCGGCGCCGCCTGCGCCGCGCCCCCGAAAGCCATCCCCGCTGTAGTCGCGGCCATCGCCGCTGCCATCACAATCCCCGTTGTTGTGCGCATACGACGACGTTACCCAAATGCCCAACTGGCCGATAGCGGCATTCTAGGTTACTCGCGAGCACAAGCTGTCGCGCTCCGGGGCATCGACGCATATACGACCTCGCTCCCCCAATTCGGTGACAGGTTGTGCCCCACACCCGATGCTCAGAATGGGCCGGTTCGGTCGGTGGGCACCATACGTTCCAGCTAAGCCCAATCCCCGACAACCCAACATCAGCCAAACAATCCCTATAGTGAATACATCGGCGTCGAAGGCGAGGAGAGATCTGATGTCAGACTTCAGCAAGAAGATCAAAGACGAGGTCAAGGCTGTCACGGCGGCGATCGACAACGAACTAACGGTCCTCGAGGGAGCACCGGGCGGCTACGACCCGCTTAAAGACGAGGAAACCGACGAGGAGTCGGAAGACACCGACGCCTAGCCGTTCGCACCGGACAGCACGACGAGCAACTCGTCGAGTAGTTCGTTTGGTGGCTCAGTTGCGCGCTGGACGGCGTTGACGTCAATGCGCAACGCATCCCCGACGCCTGCCAGCGTCTGAACTCCGGGCATAGCCTCGCCCGCATACAGGACCGTCCATGCGTCCGGATGGTTCACCAGCTCGGCTACGGCGGTTCGATCCGGGGCGATCGGCGGACCCCACGACACCGTCTCCCGTGTGTCGGTGAAGGATTTTTCGATGATCGCGCGCAACAGGCGCTGCTGCGCCGCCGATGGAAGTAGCAGCGGATACCGCGAAAGATCGTGAACCCCAACGGATTCCAATCCAACCAGCGGATGCTTCTCCGACACGACGACCACCAATTCCTCCGACCACAGGTAGCGCACGGTCAACCCCGACGTCAACTGCCCACCGTCGAGCGTTCCGCGAATCAGCGCCACATCGACGTCACCGGACCGCACCGACGACACACGTGCCGCAAAGTCGCGGATGATGAAATCAACCTCGACGTCGGGGTGCCGATCCCGCATTACCGCGACGGCCGCCATGGTCGCGTTGGCGAACGACATGTTGGCGGCCAATCGGATTCGACGCCGATCGTCGCGGACCGACACCACCGCGAGTTCCTCCAACTGCAGCATCTGTCGCGCGATCGGCAGCAGCCGCGTCGCGGCATCGGTCGGCGCGACCCGTCGGGTTGATCGGTCAAAAAGGGTGACCCCCAGGTCCTTCTCCAACCGTGCGATCTGATGGCTGATCGCCGATTGCGACAGATAGTTCCGCTCGGCCGCACGACTAAAACTGAGTTCGTCACACACCGCGACGAAATAGCGCAGCTGCCTCAATTCCATCTTGCCAGCGTAACGCCTCTTATGAGAATTACTAATAACTGAGTTGAAAACTATGCGTTTTACCTCGGGACTGATCCGCGCAACACTCGATGTTGTTAATGAATGAGATCGCCAATCACCACCAGGAAGGCTTACGATGACAACCACCCATACCGCCGACGTTGTGATCGTCGGCTCAGGATTCGGCGGCATCGCCGCGGCTCGTCGTCTCGCTCGACGCGGGCGTACGGCCATGATCATCAGCGACACCGGCCACTACCTCTTCCAGCCACTGCTCTACCAAGTCGCCACCGGCATCCTCGACCCCGATGTGATCGCTACCCCCATCGACGACGTCGCACCGCGAGGCATCACCGTCGTCGAGGGTCGGGTAATCGGCGTCGACGCCGCCGCGCACACCGTCACCGCCAGGACCGACGGCGAGGACATCACGGTTGGCTACACGTGGCTAATAGCCGCAACCGGCGCCGCGCAGGACTACTTCGGCCATCCCGAGTTCGCCGAACACAGTTTCGCTTTGAAGAGCGCAGCCGATGCCACGGTGCTACGCGCCCACATCAATGAGCGATTCGCGACCGGTGCGGATGCGGGCGTTGACGAAGAGACCCGCAGGCGTGCAACGAGTTTCGTCATCGTCGGAGCCGGGGCAACAGGCGCCGAGATGGCCGGTGAGATCGCTGGACTTGCCGACCGCCACTTCCGCCAAGACGTCACCATCACGATCGTCGATGGCGCGGCCGACGTGCTACCCGCATACGGCGGGCGCCTCAGCGAGTACGCTCGCCGTCGACTCACCGACATGGGTATCACGGTGTTGACCGACAGCATCGTTACCGCACTCGACGCCGGCGGTGCCGACGTCCAAAACGGCTCTGTCACAACACGACTCGATGCCGACACGGTCATCTGGGCAGCCGGAGTTCGTGCCGCGGACTTTGCCGCGCAACTAGCCCAAACCACGGGCTGCGATCGCGACCGCGCGGGTCGACTCCTCACCAACAACGACTTGACCGTCGGCGGGTACGCGGACGTCTTTGCGATCGGCGACATGACCTCGCTGCACGCCCTGCCGGGGCAAAGTCCGGTGGCAATGCAGCAGGGCCGCCACGTAGCAGACACCATCATCGGCCGTCGGCGTCGCGGAACCGAGTTTGACTACTTCGACAAGGGCAGCATGGCAATGCTGAATCGATTCGGCGCGGTGACCAACGTCCGCGACACCATCCTGCTCACCGGGCTCCTCGCCTGGGTCACCTGGCTGGTGGTGCACATCTACTACCTCGCGGGGCTCACCCAGCGCAGTGAAGCGCTTGTCGATTGGGCACGCGCGTTCATCGGTCGTGAACGGCCCGGATTCGAAGCGCTGGAGGTCGACGTCAGCGCGGAACGCGAGTCCGCATCGACTGCCCGATTCGAGCGACCATCGCGTCAACCGCAAACTTCGGTTTCACGTTGAGGTCCAACGCTTCTCGACAATCGAGCACCGCCTCGATGCACTGAAGCAATTGTTCCGGTGACGCATAGTCGGCCATCGGCACGGTGGTGGCGTCGATCATGTCCGGGTGCATCGAGGTAACGCTCGCCCCAGATGCGATGACCATCGCATCGCGGAACAGCGCCGCAAGGTCGACCAGTGCGCGGTCCAGAACGTCGCGGGCATTACGCGTCGCCCGCGATTTCTGGCGCTTCTCCAGCTCCTTGATAGCGCCCGCACTGCCGCGCGGCGCGCGGGCGGTGCCCTTACCCGTGCCGCCCGCCCCCATCGCGGTCTTGAGCTCCTCGGTCTCAGCCTCGTCTAGCTCGGCGCTGATCGCCTTCGCTGCCTCATCGGCCGATCGAACCAGCGCCTCGGCCGCCGCGTACGCCGTGGTGTCACGAGAAGCCGCGCGCGCCAACCCGAGCGCGTCCAGGCGTTGTTTACGGGCCGCGGGATCAGTCGCGAGGCGTCGAGCGCGCCCGATGTGTCCACCGCACACCGATGCGGCCCACGCGGCGTCTGACGGGTCGATTCCATCTGCCTGCAGCACGTCGGCGATGTCACCGACCGATGCCGTGGTGAGCGCGATGTGTCGGCACCGCGACTTCAGCGTCACCGAAATATCCTCTGGGTCCACCGACGGTGCGCACAACAAAAACACGGTCCGCGCGGGCGGCTCTTCGACCACCTTCAACAACGCGTTCGCGGCCTGTTCGGTCAGCCGGTCCGCGTCTTCGACGATGACGATCTGCCACCGGCCAGTTCCGGGGCGTCGACTCGCCGTTTGCACAATCTCGCGAATCGCGAGAACGGAAAGACTCAGCCCCTGTGGCACGACATGTCTGACGTCGGCGTGTGTGCCGCTTATCACAGTCGTACAGGCGCGACATTCGCCACAGCCCAACGCATCGGTTGTCTGACACTGAAGGGCCGCTGCGAAGCACATCGCGGCCACCGAACGACCCGTCCCCGGTGGCCCCGTGAATAGCCACGCGTGCGTCATCGACGCCCGTTGCGCGGAAGCGCTTTGTTCCACCTGACCTGCGTCGGAGCCGAACATCGACACCGCGCCGACACTGTCGGTTGCCAGGCGCGCCGACACCGCAAGCGAAGCCTGTGCGGCCGCCTGCAATTCGGCGACCACTGCTCGCTGACCGACGAGGCGGTCGAACACGTTGCTCACAAGGACAGCTTAGGCGGCTCGTCGGACGCCGAGGCGCCGCCATTCTTGTTTAACAATTGCAAGCAGCCAGCTACCGTTGAGAACGTGGTTGAACGTCGCTCACGGTTGTCAAAGGGCCTGCACCTGGCTCGATGGCTGGTCCATACCCCGTGGCCGGTGCTTGCCCTGGACATGCTGCGAGCAAATCTCCTTGGCGCTCTTTTCACATTCGCATTTCTGCGGTTTGGCATGCCGGACCGCTACGCCGTCAGCCTGTCCGAGATCGACGTCCGAAATCAGGTCATTTTCGCGATCTATCTCGTCTGTGCGACGGTCGCCGGCTTCTACCTCAGCATTCGCCTCACCCTGCCGGTCCTGATCTGGCACCGACGTCGCTCGCGCCTAGACAACCGCTTCGCTCGACGCCGGGCCCTACTGCTTCCGTGGCTCCTGACGCTTGGCAACCTCGCCATGTGGTTGATCGGTGGAGCGTTGTTTACCTGGCTGAACCTGGGAGTCTCCGGACATCGCGCGGTGATTGTCGGGGGCGCCACCGCCGTCGGAGCACTGGTGACTGCTGTCCTGAGTTACATGCAGTCGGAGAAGGTCCTGCGCCCTATCACCGTTGCAGCGATGGCCAACGACCCCGATATCGCGGTCGCTCCCAGCGTAAGCGCTCGCATCACGACCTTTTGGATTGTCACGGTCGGCGTACCGCTAGTGGCGATCATCGTGCTGATCATGCTGGCGCGCTTCAATGTGTACGGCGCAACCGCGGATCAATTGATTCGCCCCATCCTGTGGATGGCCTGCGCCGGCCTCACGTTCGGCGCCCTCGCGATCGTCCGCTTCCTCGGTGCCATCACCGACCCGATCAAACAGTTGCGCAATGCCCAGAATGAGGTCCGCGACGGCAACCTCGACGTTGCCGTGGAGATCTACGACGGCAGCGACCTCGGCCTGTTGCAGGCCGGATTCAACGACATGGTCACCGACCTCCGAGAACGTCAACAACTGCGAAACCTGTTCGGCCGTTACGTCGGTGAGGACGTCGCGCGGCGCGCCATTGAGACCGGTACCGAACTGGGCGGCGAGGAGCGCTACATCGGCGTCCTGTTCGTCGATATCGTCGGATCGACGCGCCTCGCGGTCAATCGGCCGCCGCGCGAAGTCGTCGAGTTGCTCAACGAGTTCTTCCAGGTCGTCGTCGATGTTGTTGGCCGACACGGTGGATTCGTCAATAAGTTCCAGGGCGACGCCGCTCTCGCGATCTTCGGAGCGCCCCTTGAGCTCGACGACTTTGCCGGGCGAGCCCTCGCGTCGGCGCGCGAGCTGCGCGTGGAAATCGAACGGACCCTTGGCAATACCGACTTTGGTATCGGTGTCTCCGCCGGCAAGGCGGTCGCCGGGCACATCGGCTCCCAACAGCGGCTGGAGTACACGGTGATCGGCGACCCGGTGAATGAGGCCGCGCGACTCACCGAACTCGCAAAGGACGAGCCAACCCGCGTCCTCGGATCAGCCCGAGCCGTCTTCCTGGGCTCGGCCGAGGAAGCCGAGTTCTGGGAGATCGGCGAAGGTATCGAACTGCGCGGACGCGGCATTGAGACACTGCTCGCCCGCCCTAAACTCGATCCGATCGAGCAGAGCTAGCACCTACTCCGCTGGAGGTGCCGCCTTCTTGGCGGCAGCTTTCTTCACCGTCTTCTTAGCCGCTGTCTTCTTGGCTGCGGTTTTCTTAGCGGCGGTCTTTTTAGCGGCAGCTTTCTTTGCCGGAGCCTTCTTCGCTGCCTTCTTCACCGGCCCGCGCGCCCGACGATCCGCCAGGAGTTCCATTCCGCGTTCCGGCGTAATGGTGGCGACCTCGTCGCCCTTGCGGAGGCTGGCATTGGTCTCACCGTCGGTCACGTATGGACCAAATCGGCCGTCCTTGATGACCATCGGCTTTTCGCTGACCGAGTCATTCCCCAACTCGCGCAACGGCGGAGCGGCGGCCGCCCGCCCCCGACGCTTCGGTTCAGCGTAGATCTTCAACGCCTCGTCGAGGGTGACCGTGAAGAGCTGATCCTCCGAGGTAAGCGACCGCGAGTCGGTGCCCTTCTTCAGGTACGGACCGTAGCGCCCGTTCTGCGCGGTGATCTCGTCTCCCGATTCGGGATCGGCGCCGACCACCCGCGGCAGCGACAGCAGCTTCAGTGCATCCTCAAGGGTCACCGTGGCAATGTCCATCGACTTAAACAGTGATCCGGTGCGCGGCTTGGGGCCCGCCTTCTTGGCCGCCTTCTTCGCGGTCTTCTTAGCGGTCTTGGCGACGACCTTGGTCGTCGTCCCACCCGACGATTCCGGATCATCCAGTGACACAGGGGTTTCCGCACCGCCGTCGCGCGGCGTCGGACCGCTCGGCACGGTCAGTGCGGGTGCTGGTGTGTCACCGTCGTCGTCATCTTCCGACGGCAACAACTCGGTGACATAAGGGCCAAATCGGCCTTCCTTCACCACGATCTCGTTGCCACTCAACGGGTCGACGCCGAGTACGCGACCTTCCTGCGGTGTGCTGAACAGCTTTTCCGCGACGTCGAGGGTCAACTCGTCGGGGGTCATGTCCGCGGGCAGGTTTGCGCGCTGCAGGTCAGGCTCGGCTGCGCCCGGCGCTGCGACGTTGCGCTCAAGGTAAGGACCGTACCGCCCGACGCGCACATAGATCGGCCGGCCCTGCTCGTCATCAAAGAGGTTGATGGAGTTGACTTCTCGTGCGTCAATGCCTTCCAGATTGACGCCAACGAGGGTCTTTAGTCCGCCGAGTCGGGCCACATCGGAACGCGCGCCGTCGTCGGAACCCGGTGCCGCAGAGGCGGATTCATCGTGTCCGAAGTAGAACTCAGAGAGCCAGTTGGTCCGATTCTCGGTGCCCCCGGCAATCTTGTCGAGGTCGTCTTCCAGCGAGGCGGTGAAGTCGTAGTCCACCAAACTTTCGAAATGCGACTCCAACAATCCGATGACCGCGAACGCGATCCAGGACGGGACGAGCGCACTGCCCTTCTTGACGACGTACCCGCGATCCTGGATGGTGCCGATGATCGACGCGTACGTCGACGGGCGACCGATTCCCAGTTCTTCAAGTACCTTGACCAGCGACGCTTCGGTGTAACGCGCCGGCGGGTTCGTCGAATGTCCGTCGGCCTCAACGTTGTTCGCGGTCAGAGCCTGACCCTCGGTGAGGTTCGGGAGGCGACTCTCGGCGTCGTCGGCTTGGCCGCCTTCCAATTCATCGACGGTCTCGACGTATGCCGACAGGAAGCCGGCGAACGTGATCGTTCGACCCGACGCCGCGAATGTGCACAACTCACCGGACGTCGCGCGACCGGCGATTCGCAAACTCATCGTCGTGCCCTTGGCATCGGCCATCTGTGACGCCACGGTGCGCTGCCAGATCAACTCGTACAGCCGGAATTCGTCTGTGTTGAGCGCCGACGCCACCTGGCCGGGAGTCCGGAACGTGTCGCCCGCGGGACGGATCGCCTCGTGCGCTTCCTGCGCGTTCTTCACCTTGCGGGTGTACTGCCGCGGCGTCGGGTGGACAAAGCTGGGCCCGTACAGCTCACTGGCCTGTGATCGCGCCGCGGTGATCGCCGACTCCGACAGTGTCGTCGAGTCGGTACGCATGTAGGTGATGTAGCCGTTCTCATACAGTCGCTGAGCGATGCGCATGGTGCGGTCGGACGAGAAGCGCAGTTTGCGGCCCGCTTCCTGCTGCAGCGTCGAGGTCATGAATGGCGGATAGGGGCGTCGGGTGTATGGCTTCTCTTCGACGGACGTGACGGTCATCGCGGCGCCGGTCAGCCCGGTCGCGAGTGCTCCGGCACGCTGCTCGTTCAGCACCACGACGCTGTCGGCCTTCTTCAGCTGGCCGAGAGAATCGAAGTCACGTCCGGTGGCGACGCGCGCGTCGTCGACGCTCACCAGCCGCGAGCGGAACGTCGGCGGCGTGGCCCCTGATCCGGCATCCATCGTCGCGGCGATGTCCCAATAGTCGGCGGACACAAACGCCATCCGGTCACGTTCACGTTCGACGATGATGCGGGTTGCCACCGACTGCACGCGGCCAGCCGACAGCTTCGGCATGACCTTTTTCCACAGCACCGGCGATACTTCGTACCCGTACAAGCGGTCGAGGATGCGTCGGGTCTCCTGCGCGTCGACGAGATCGATGTCGAGGTCACGAGG
>QIRE01000139.1_pt1 | contig 17855 bp, 10 predicted proteins | sample 2940141 | NCBI WGS metagenome assembly QIRE01 (sample SAMN09273532, study PRJNA473421) | Gut metagenome, whole genome shotgun sequencing project. | isolation source: gut tissue | host: Folsomia candida VU population | place: Netherlands: Amsterdam | collected 2016-03-06
TCTCGCCGAACCTTGCTTTTGCGGGCGATATTCCGCCGCAGAATTTCGAGTTGGCCGACATGAACATGGACGCGCTGGTCGATGTGGTGCGCACCACCGACGATGGCGCCACGGTTCTGCTGGGCGAGGGCGATCTGGCCGACGCCTTTCGCACCAGCCAGCCGCTGACCCTGACCCGCGTGACCGAAGGCGGGATGCTGCGCGATATTGCCCCGCGCCTTGCCGATGACCGCTTTCATTTCGCCGATATCTTTGGCGACAGCTTTGTCGATCTGGTCGAGGTCGAGGACGGCGGCATCCAGATCCATGACGGCAAGGCCGATGGCAGCTTTACCCATATCGGGCGGCGGATCGCGCTGCCGGGGGTCAGCCCGACCTTGTTCAGCGGCGGCAACGCGCGGTTCCAAGACATCAACATGGACGGCATGTCCGATATCGTCACCACGCAGCTTGACGCGGATGGGCGGACCGAATGGCGGATCATGCTGAACCTTAGCCGCGTGCGGGCCGATGGATCGCGCCCGGTGAATTTCGGCATGATCGCGCGGCCGTTTCCGTTCCCCTCGCAGGATGGGCAGATCCTGGGCCGCGAAAATGTGCGTCTGTCGGATGTGAACGGCGACCGGCTGCCCGATCTGATCACCATCCGACCCGCCGAACAGGGGCTGTGCGTCTACGAAAATCAGGGCACGCCGCTGGCCGCCGCAGACAGTCTGTTGTTCGGGCAGGCAGGGCTGGCGGATGCGGTCTGCGGGCAGGGCCGGTTCGCGGCCATTGCCGGGATGCGCGCCAATGACCGGCTGCAAACCATGTGGACGGTCGATGTGAACGGCGACGGGATCATGGATTTCGCATCCATGGGGGAAACAACCGATCGGATGCGGGTCTGGCTTGGCTTTGGCGATGGCAGCTTTCTGCCGCGCCCGCTGGATCTGGCGCTGAACCTGCGGGTGCAGGTCGGCGCGGCGGCATCGGGGTTCCGCAGCCGCGTGGCCGATATGGACGGCGACGGGCAACAGGAAATCATCGTGTTCCAGAAACCGTCAGGCGATGACGTGAAGGCGGTCGTGGTGATCGACTTCAACCGTGCGGGCGCCGTGCAGCTGGCCAAGGCGAACCTGCTGTCGGTCGTTGATTTCGCATCCGGCCGCCGCCACGACGTGCGCTATGCCACATCGGTCGATGAGATGCTGCGCGACCGCGCCGCCGGTCAGCCAACGCGTCCGCTGCATTTTCCGGTGGTTCTGGCCAAGCAGATGGTCACATCCGAAGGCCGCCCCGGAGAGGCGCGCCGCGATGTCACGACCGAAGAATATTATTACCACAACCCGTTCTATGATACGATCAACCGCCGCTTCATCGGCTTTTCGGACGTGGAAAAGGTCGTCTGGGGCGATGAATTTCTGCCCGATGGCGCCACGCAGGTGTCATCCGTCGCCTTCGAACAGTACTATACCTTCGCCGAGGCGACGGCCGATCTGCATCTTGCCGGCAAGCTGAAAATCCGCCGTACCTATGAAATCCTGCCCGACGCCGTGATGGTGGCCAATGCCGAGGCCAGCGTCGCATTGGACCCCGGCGCCACCGCGCTGCATTCGCTGTCCACGCAGACGCGCGGCCAGTCGCTGCCGCAGCCGGGGCGGATGCTGGAATGTGAATCGCAGGTCTGGCAGGCGGTCGAAAACGGGCCGGGCACGTCATGGGTGCGCAAGACCGCGGAATCGCGCAACTTTGCGATTGGCCCGGATGAAACGCAGGCGCCCACCGACGATCCCACCTGCCGGGCGCCGCAAAAGACGCAGGCCTATGCCGATTTTGACGACTTCAATCTGGCGGCGACGGAAACCCTGACCCTGCGCGACATCCCCGGCCCCGAAGGGCTGACCGTGCCGGGCAATACCCGCGTGATCCAGACCGATTACGCCGCCAGCCGTCAGGCGCTGGCGCCGCTTGGCATCGTCAAGGCGGTCTCGGAACGCCGCGTCCTGTCCGGCACCCGGCTGATGAGCCGCGAAAAGATGACCTATCTGCCCGATCATGGCGGCAGGATTGGCCGCCGAGAGATCGAGGTGATGTCAGGTCTGGGCACCGTGCCCGCCGATCTGGCCCCCCATCACACCCCGATCCGCAGCCTGATCCGCGATATGGGTTATGACCGTTTCGGGAACACCATCTCTATGGCCGACCCGATAGGTCAGATAGAGGCCGCAGCCTATGACGACAGCGGCGTCCTGTTGCTGACCCACACCAAAATGGGCAGCGACCCGGACCTGAACCAGATCACCCAGAACCACTATGACGGCCCGCACGCGGGGCTGGTGTCGGGCGAAACCACGCCTTTGGGGATGCGCATCGACTATGATTATGACGCGCTGGCCCGCAAGCTGTCGGAACGCGCGGCGGATGGCGGGGAACGCCGTTATGCCTATCGGATCGGCGAAAACGGTCAGCCGACGCTGATCATGACCTCGCGCCGCCGCTATGCCGATGCGGCCTCGACGCCCGAAGGTGAAAGTGAATGGATCCACCAGCTTGCCGCCTATACCCCGCGCGGCAAGCAGATCGCCACGGTCGAGGATGTGTCGGGCGGCGGCGTGCGCGTGTTCAATTTCGCGCGCTATAATCGCAATGAAAACATCGTCTTCCGTTGGACGCCCTTCATGGCCGACCGGATGGGCGATGTGGACGGTCTGGACGTGCAAAAGGTCTTTGCGGCGGGCGACATTCCCCTGCCGCAGGGGCCGGCGGTGGGCGAACGCTATCGCTATGACGGGGCGGGGCGTCTGGTCCGGCAGGAAACACCCGCAGGCAAGGTGACGGTGACGACACATGAGCCATGGGGGACGGCCGCGATCAGCACATGGCCCGACACCGGCGGCACCACCACAGCCGAAGAACTGCGCCTTGCCAATGAAGATGGCGTGGCCGCCCTTGTCACCGGCGACGCGCGCGGCAATCGCAGCGTGGCCCGGTTCCTGCGCGACAGCTTTGGTTACTTGCGCGAAATCTGGCTGCCGGATGAGGCCGAGCCGCGCCGCCTGATCTTCAATTCCATCGGCGATCTGGAATTTCAGGCGGTGCCGGGGATGGGCGAATACTGGTCCTTCTATGACGACCGGGGCCGTCAGGTGACGCGGGCGCGGGTCGCCGCAGATGGCACGACGCATCTGCTGACCACCACCTATGACAATCAGAACCGCAAGCTGACAGAGTCGCAGGATGGCGCGCTGCGCGTGCAATTCACCTATGACCGCGCCGTCCAGATCGCGTCCGACGCGCCGCTGATCGAATTGCCCCTTGGCCAGACGACCGAGGTGCTGACCCGCGACCCCAATGGCCGTTTCGATGCGGTGCAGCGGTTCGGCTATGACCAGAACGGGCGGATGATCCACAATCAGATCGACATCAACGACCGCAGCTTTGTCGAAACCTTCCGGCACACGCTGGACGGGCGGATTGCGGGGTCGACGGGGCCGGGGGGGCTGACCTCGCGCTATGCGCTTGGCCCGGACGAAAACCTGATTTCCGTGACCGTCGAACATCCCGATTTTGAGACGCCGGAACGGATCATCGACAACGTGGCCTATAATCCCGAAGGCAGCATCGCCCGCGTCGATTATCGCGGCGAGGCATTCACGCAGATGACCTATGATCCGCAGTCGCTGTATCTGACGCGGATCACCAGCCAGACGGCGGGCGGCCCGTTGCAGGATCTGTCGATGGTCTTCAACGGCAACGGCGCGATCACCAGCATCACCGATGCGCTTGCGGGTGACGGGGCGCGGGGTCATGTGGACCGGTCGGGCAGCTTTGCCTATGACCACCGCAACCAGCTGACGCGGATCGACCGCTATGGCCAGACGGCGCAATTCGCCTATGCCGATGCGGGGCCCTTTGCCCGCAACGATGAATTCGCGCCGGAAACCGACCTGACCCCCGCCGATGACGCCGCAACCGGCCTGATCCCGCAGGGCAGCGCCGAAAAGGCCTATGGCTTTGACGGGTTTGGACAAATGGCATCGTCACCGCGCGTGATCAGCACGCAGTTCGATGCCTATGGCCGACTGTTGCAGGCACAGACCGATGACGGCACGGTGTTCTTTGGCTATGATCAGACCGGGCGGCGCATCTACAAGCAGATCGTCCCGGATGGGGGCGAAGCCACGCTGTTCCTGTTCCCGACGCGCGATTTTGAAACCGGCCCGCAGGGGGATGAAAGTTCGGTCCGGGTGGGCGATGCGCGGCTGGTGCGGATGGAACATGGCACCGGGCGCTGGTTCTATTACCTGCGCGACCATCTGGAAAGCAGCGACTATATGATGACACCCGATGGCGTGCCGGTGGAACAGATGCTGTATCGGGCATGGGGCACGGAACATGCGCCCGAAACCCTGTCTGCGCCTTGGGCCGATCATCTGGCCGCGGTGCAGGATCAGACCCCGCGCGAAAAGACCCATTACCGCTTCACGGGGCAGTATCTGGATGATGCCACCGGGCTTTATTACTATGGCGCGCGGTATTACGACCCGGATCTGGGTCGCTTTATCTCGCCCGATCCGCTGTATCTGGCCGATCCCGAACGCTGCACCGGCAATCCGATCGCCTGTTCGCTATTCGCCTATGCCAATAACAACCCGATGTCGTTCATCGACCCGACCGGGCTGGACGCGACCATCGCAGGCACCCCCACATACCGGGCCGAGGTCGAGGCCGACATCCAGCGTTACGACCCCACCGCCCGCGTGGATGCCGCCACGGGACAGCTTAGCCAAAGCTGGCTGCACGGGGCGTGGCTGGATGTGAAAAACGTCTTTGTCCCCGGCAGCAACTTTGAGGCCGGGCGCGAACTGAACCGCCGCGTCATCGACAGCGCCCAGAACACGCGGATTTTCTTTGATCGCAACCAGACCTTCGCGATAGAGGCCGATCCAAGCGTCAATTCGATGACGACACCGGGGAATGCGCTGATCCACTATGACCCGGCGGCGTCGCGGACCCGCACCTCGGTCGAATTTGACGCAAAGGCGGGGACCGTCTCGCGCCAGCCTGCTGATCCGGGCATCGTTCTGGGGCATGAAATGATCCATGCCTCGCATATTCAGGCGGGCCAGATTTCCGGCCGCAATCCGGTCGCCTATAATGGCCTGAACGGTGTCCCGCAGGTCAAGCGGTGGGATGAGGAAATCCGAACCGTCGGTGTCGGTGGCACACCACGCGCCGATGACATCACCGAAAACGACCTGCGCCGGACGATGAACATCAACCCGCGCAACAATTATTGACAGGCCCACGGGCCGGAGGTCCACCATGACCAGAACCTTGATGATGACACTCGCGCTGCTGGCGCAGATCGGCGCGGCGGGGGCGCAGGATATGTCGCAACGCCTGCAAACCGCCGCCGCCGTGCCGCTGGATTTTCTGGGCTGGATCGACCGTGATGCCGATTGGCTGATGGCCGAACTGGCGCGCGACGGGGTGCAGGCGGGCGTCACGCTGGCGGCGGGCGGGCAGGTGGCGCAGGTGGCGACGCTGGAGGCGCTTGGCCGGGTGAACCGCATCCGCGCCTTCGCCCATCTGGCGCAGCCGGGGTTGCGGCCGCCCTATCTTGATCTGCGGCTGGCCGCCCCCGGCGATCCGCCACAGCGGTGCATCACGCAATTCGCCAGCAGCATCGTGCCGCAGATCAGGCCGATGGATTTCCCCCGCACCGATTTCACCTTGGAGGGTGCCGATCCGGCGTTGCTGGATCAATGTCTGGTGCCGCCGGGCGCGTCAGAATTCGCGGCGCTGGATCGCGACGCCCTGCGTCAGCGTTACTTTGACAAATCCGGCGTGCTGCGCGCCGAATTCGCGCCGCTGGCGCAGGATCCGGCCTTTCTGGCGGCGCTGATCGATCAGGGCTATCTGATCACGCAAGAGGCCTATTCCGGTCTGCCGCAACTGGACGCGGAATAGGCGCGCGGGTCAGACCGCTTGCAGATCAATGACATGCGCGCCGGGGCAGGCCGTGCGCGCAATGTCGCACAGATGCCGATGGTGGGTCAGATAGATCACCTGACCGACCCGCGACATATCGGCCAGCAGCGCGAATGCGGCGGCGGATCGGTCGTCGTCGAAGGTCTCCATGATGTCATCGGCGATAAAGGGCACGGTCGGGCGGCTGTCCGCCAATTCGTGATAGCCCGCGATCCGCAGCGCCAGATATAGCTGAAACCGGGTTCCCTTGGACAGGTCATGGGCCAGTTTCGCCCCCCCGCCCGCAGGCTGGGCGACCAGAATTTCCTGTGCCCCGTCCGGCTGCGTCGCCAGCCCGCGATAGGCGCCGTGGCTAAGCCTGCAAAACGCGTCCGATGCGCGCGCCAACATCGCGCTGCGATGCTGGTCGCGGAACCGGCGCAGGCCCGCCTCGAACGTCAAAAGGCCAAGGCGGTTGGCCAGATGGCTTTGCGCCCGGTCGCGGATATCGTCCAGCAGGTTGGCGCGGTCGGACGCGATCCGCGCCAGCGCATCATCGCCGCCCACGGCATCGAGCTTGCGTCGTGCCTCAAGATAAGCGGCGTGCAGGGTTTCGGTCGTTGTGCGCCGCAGGGCCTGATCGGTGCGCTGCGCGTCGATGCGTTCGCGCAGGGCATCCGCCGTGTCATCATCGGCGGGCAGGGTGCGGCCCGCCAGATCGGCCTGACGCGCGGCGATGTCGCGGCGCAGCGCCGTGGCCGTCAGGCAGGCGTCGATATGCGCCGACAGAGCGTCATCATCAGCGCAGTCCAGCGCCGCCCCGATCGCGCGGGCCGCGTCATCGCGCGCCGTCAGGCTGCGGCGGTCCTGCGCCTGCATATCCTGTTCGGTGGTAATCTGACGGGTCAGGGTGTCGCGGTCGCGGGCGTCATCCTGTGCCCGGCGCAGGCGCGCGGTCACATCGGCCCAAGGCGTCGTGTCGGGCAGGTCCAGCGCCGCCAGAACAGCGGCCTTGGCGGTCTGAAAACGGCTGCGGTTGTCGTCCATCTTGGCGATGCGATCATCCAGCGCGGCCAGCGTGCGGGCATCGTTGCCCAGCTGATCCAGCAGGTCCAGCGCCGCGCCAAGGCCCGGATCATCGCCCGCCATCGACGCCAGCACGCTGTCGCGACTGGCCTCCGCCCAATCCTGTTGCCACTGATCCCACGCGGCTGATGCGTCGGTGGCGGCACGGTCGCGGTCGCGCGCATTCTGCGTCAGCGTGGCAAGCTGGCGCCGGGTTTCGCGGCGCCGATCCGCCGCATCCAGCCGCGCCGTGGCCTGCGCCAGCCGCGCGTCATATCCCTGATCCGCTCCACCAAGCGCCGCGCCAAGCGCCCGCCCCGCATCCGCCAGCGCCTGTTCGGCGCGCGCCAATGCGGCATCGGCCCCGCGCAGGTTGTCGCGTTCGGCCAGCGCGGTACGGCGCAGATCAAGCCATGCCGTCAGGTCGGGCAGCGCCGCGCCATGCAGGCCAAGCGCGCCCACGGTTGCGGCAATCGCGGCCTGTGCGGCGGCATGATCGGCCCCGGCAGCATGGGCCAGCGCGTCGGCGCGGCCGATCCGCGCGGTCAGCGCATCCTGTGCCGAACGCGCCAGCGCGTCGCGGCGGGCATCGGCCATCGCCTCGGCCAGCAGCGAAGCGATGCGGTCGTCTTCGCGCAAGGACTGTTCAAAATCCTGCGCGCTGCTGTCGGTCAGCGCCTGCCGATGCGCGGCCCACAGGGCCTCGCGCCGGGTGCGGGCGGTGGCGGCATCGGCCAGCGTGATCCCGGTGGCCGATTGCGCCTGCGTGCGGGCGGCGGCGTCAGCCTGTGCCTGCGCAAGTTCGGCCCGCAAATCCTGCGCCGCGCGGGTCGCATCCGCCTGCTGTTGGCGCGCGGTTTCCAGACCGTCGCGCCACGCGTCGATCTGCCAGCCGGGGAGCGGGGTCAGCGCGGCAAGGCTGTCGGCATCGCCGACCCAAGGCGCCAGCGCGGCCAAGGCGCTGTCCAGCCGGACCTGTGCCTGATCGCGGTCGGCCTGCGCGCGCCTCCGCGTTTCGGCCGGATCGCTTGCGCGCAGGCGTGCTATCAACGCCGACAGCGCCGCATCATCGCCATCGGGACCGGGATCGCCAAGGCGGTCGCGTTCCTGCGCCAGATGATCGGTGGCGCGGCGCGCCTCGGCCGCCGTCGTGGTCGCGGTCAGGCGGATGCCGGATCGTTCGGTCAACAGCGCCCGCATCCGCCCAAGCGTCGCCGCCGTCAGGATCAGATCGGCGGGCGCCGCCCCGGCGTGACCCAGACGGGACAGCGTGGCGTGCAGGGTGGTGCGGGCGTCATCCGCCTCGGCCCGGCGGCGGGGCAGGTCTTTCAGCGCGGTGTCATGTTCGGGGCGCAGCGTTTCAGCCAGATCGACCGCATCCGTCTGCGCCAGCATCACCGCATCGGGGGTCAGCCGGGCCAGCTGTTCGTCAAGCCCTTGCAAACGCAGATCGCGGTCGGCCATCCGCGCGCGCGCCTGCACCCGGTCACGGTCCAGCGCGTCGAACCGGGCGCGCATATCAGCGTCGGCATCGGGTAGATGTCCGATCGGAGCAAGCTGATCCTGCAACCGCGTCAGCGCCGCCAGCAATGGCCATGTCGCAGCCAGATCCTGCGCGCGGTCCAGTTCGGCCTGCCCGTCATCTTCGGCCTTTCGCGCGGCGCGCCAGTCGGCTTCGGCAATGTCGGCGTCGCGCAACAGGGTCTTCAGCGCGGGGGCCGAGACCTCGGCCTCGCGTCGCTGACGGTCCAGTTCGGCCAGTTGTTTTTTGGCGTCATGCAGCCCGCCGCTGCGCTTGCCGGTGCGGTGAAAGGCGTCCAGTTCGGCGCGGATGCCGTCAAGCTGCGGGGCAAGCCCGGCAAGGCCCGCGCTGGCGGAAAACAGCATCTCACCCAGATCACCGCGACTGGCCAGAATGCCGTCGCCGCCTTTTTCAAGCGTCTCATCATCCAGTGAGAACATCGCCGAATAGCCGTCGCGCGTCAGACCGCCCAGCATGGATTGCAGAACCGTCTCCGCAATTGGCGCGTCCTGCGGGTCCAGCAGGCTGGCATTGTTGCGCTTGACCCGGCGCAGGTCGGTGGTGCCGCCCGCATGGCTGATCTGCGCACCGATCTGCATGGTCGGGCCGGGATGCAGGAAATCATGGCGCGTGCGCAGCGGAATGCCGAACAGCAGGTCAAGCCATGCGGCAAACAGCGTCGATTTTCCGGCCTCGTTCGGGCCATAGATGATGTGCAGATCGGCCCCGCCCGCAGGCGGCGCGGGCAGATGCAACACCCGGTCGGTAAAGCGGCCAAAGCGCGTCAGGTCCAGCCGTTCCAGCCGCATCAATCGGCCCCCTGATCGGTGCGCAGGCGTGACAGGATCGCGGGGGCGCCTTGGGCCAGAAGATCACGGCAATGGCGGTCCTGCGCGTCCTGATCATCGCCCAGCAGGTCGCGCAAGTCGGGCGGCAGATCGCGTAGCAGATCGCGGGCGGCGGCCTGCATCGCCGCCTGCACGCCCGGATCCTGTGGCAGATCGTCCATCACCATCCGCACCAGATCGCCGGGCAGCTGCATCTGATCGGCGGTGCCGTCATCCGGGGTGACGCGCAGGTCCAGCTTGTCGAGCCAGATGCCGGCGCTGGCGGCGAAGGTCCGCGCCTCGTCCGTCAGGCGGTCATGATCGCGGGCCATCCGCCAGGCCAGCGTGGTCGCCCCGTGCATCACCGGGCGGATCACCAGATGCTCGGCCTCGCGCGCGGTGCGGCTGGCATCGCCGATGGCGCGGTCCAGCGCGGCCAGCAGGTCGGACCAATCGGCCAGACCCGTGCAATCGACCGCCACCCGGTCGAACCGCAGGCTGGCCACGTTGCGTTGTGTCAGCGTGACGGTATTGTCATCGCCCACATCGACCAGCGTGACGGATGCGGCGCCGTCTTCGCCAATATCGCGGCCCTGCGGGATGCCCGGCATCACGATGGTTGCCCGCCCGATATGCTGGGCGCGGCGGTGGATATGGCCCAAGGCCCAGTAATCATAGCCATGCCCGTCCAGGTCGGCGACGGCGCAGGGGGCATAGGGATCGTGACCGGCACTGCCATTCAGGCTGGTATGCATCAGCCCGATATTGAACGCTCCCGGACGCGGCGCGGGGTATTTGTCCAGCAGGCTTTCGGGCGCGTGCGGATCACGAAAGCTAAGCCCGTGGACCGCGACCCGGTGGCCTGCGATATCCAGATCGACGGTGCCTGCGCGGCCCGCAAAGACGGTGGTGTTGTCGGGGGCGTCCAGCTCGCCCGTCTGGCGGGCCATGGCGTCGTGATTGCCGCGAATGATGAAACAGCCGATGCCCACAGCCTTCAGCCGCAGCAATTCCTGTTTCAGAAAGCGCGGCGTCTTGGTCGAACTATGCGCCCCGTCCCACAGATCACCCGCGATCACCAGAAACGCCGCCCCTTCGGCGATGCACAGATCGACGATCCGCGAAAATGCCGTGCGCGAGGCCGTGCCGATCTGATGCGCCAGATCGGCATCGCGCAGGGCAATGGCCCGTAACGGCGCATCAAGATGCAGATCGGCGGTGTGGACGAAACGAAAGGCCAAATGACATCCGGGAATAATGGTCTGGGCGTGACTATCGGGGTTCGCGCCGGACGGGGCAAGGCCGGGATTCATGACCGGGATGAATCAATCACGCCCGACCGATTCAGATAACTCATTGGACCGACAACCGTCGCGGGCGCAGAATCGAGACATGACCGATCATGCCCCCATCTGCCTGACGCGCATCGACCCCGCCCGCAACATGGCGCGGTTTTACCGGTTAGAGATTTCGGCCGACTTGTTTGGCGGCGTCACCTTGGTGCGCAACTGGGGCCGGATCGGCGGGGCAGGCTGCGAACGGCGCGAATGGTTCGCGGTCCGCGATCACGCCGAATCGGCGAAACAGGTCTGGATCAGCCGCAAAACCCGCCGGGGCTATGCCTGAATTGGCCAAGGGGGGAAATTTTTCGCACCAACGGCGGCCCGGCAATGGCGATCATCTAAGATCGTGGCGGGATTTGGAATCGCGCGGGGTGGGCGTATCCTCTAATACTCGACAAACAAAGTCGATATATGGAGGCAGACATGACAATCCGCATCGCGGGCCTGGCAGGCAGCCTTGGCACATCCTCGAAAACGCGTGCGCTGGTCGATCTGGCCGTCCGGAATGCGGCTGCGCGGTTCGGCGGAACCGGCACGACCTTTGACCTTGGCGATTTTCAGCCCAGCCTTGGACAGGCCGTCAGCGCCGACGATCTGGACCCGTCGGCCAGCCGCATTCTGGAAACGGTGCTGTCGGCGGATGTGCTGGTCATCGGCAGCCCGGTCTATAAGGGCAGCTATACCGGCCTGTTCAAACATCTGATCGACCTGATCGACCCGGCCGCGCTGCGCGACAAGCCGATCTTGCTGACCGCGACGGGCGGCGGCGACCGGCACGCGCTGGTCATCGAACATCAACTGCGTCCGCTGTTTGCCTTTTTTGAGGCCGCGGTCCTGTCAACCGGAGTTTATGCCAGCGCTGCCGATTTCAGCGATGGCGTGCCCTCGTGTCCCAGGCTGATGGCGCGGCTTGACCGCGCGATCGAACAGATCGCCCCCTTTGCGCCGCAATCGGCCAAGGCGCTGATCCGGGCCGCCTGACTGCGGCACACCGCGATCTCTGCAAGGCCAAAGGCCCCGGCATTCGCGCCGGGGACCGATCCCCCATTGCAAGATGACAGGACATTCCATGACACGTCATGAACCCTTTGCCACCATTCCCGACACATCGGTCTTTCCGATAACCCCGCGCATCGGCGCCGAAATCCGCAATATCCGGCTGTCGGCCGACCTGCCCGAACCGACGCTGGCGGTGCTGAACGATCTGTTGCTGCGCCACAAGGTGCTGTTCTTTCGCGGGCAGACCCATCTGGACGACGCCGCGCAAGAGGCGTTCGCCCTGCGTCTTGGCGATCTGGCCCCGCATCCGACCCAAGCCGTCGTGCAGGGCAGCGCATCCATTCTTGAACTGGACAGCAGCAAAGGCGGCGGCCGCGCCGACCGCTGGCACACCGATGTGACCTTTGTGCCCGCCTATCCCAAGGCCTCCATCCTGCGCGGCGTGGTGATCCCGCCAGTGGGTGGCGACACCATCTGGGCCAATACCGCGACCGCCTATGGCGATCTTCCCGAGGCGCTGGCATCGCTGGCCGATGGGCTGTGGGCGGTGCATTCGAATGCCTATGATTACGCCGCACAGCGCCCCAACGCGACGGCGCAGGATCAGCAGCATTACCAACAGGTGTTCCGCCGGCAGGTGTTTGAAACCGAACATCCCGTTGTCCGCGTCCATCCCGAGACCGGCGAACGGGTGCTGGTGCTGGGCAGCTTTGTCCAGCGGATCGCGGGCCTGCCCGCCGAAGCATCGGCCAAAATTCTGGAAACCTTGCAAGCCTATGTCACCGCACCCGAAAACACCGTGCGCTGGCGCTGGCAGGCGGGCGATGTGGTGATCTGGGACAACCGGGCCACGCAGCACATCGCGGTCAACGATTACGGCGATGCGCATCGTGTGGTGCGCCGCGTCACGCTGGACGGCGATGTGCCGGTCGGCATCGACGGCCGGCAAAGCCGCGCCATCACCGCGCCCGCAGCCTGACAGGAGATCACATAATGACACGCAAAATCCGACTAGGCGCATTCCTTCCCGGTGGTGGCCAGCACATCGCAAGCTGGCGCCACCCCGACCAGCCGAACGACGGCGCCACCAGCTTTCAGTTCCACGTCCAACTGGCGCAAGAGGCCGAACGCGGCCTGTTCGACGCCTATTTTCTGGCCGACGGGCTGGCCACATCGACCGGCGGCCTGTCCGAGGGCGGCCCCGCACGCATCGCCGGATTTGAGCCGGTGTCGCTGTTCTCGGCGCTGGCGCCGCTGACCCGGAATATCGGCTTTATCGCCACCGCATCCACCACCTATGAGGAACCGTTCAATACCGCGCGCAAATTCGCCTCGCTTGACCTGATCTCGGGCGGGCGCGCGGGTTGGAACGTGGTGACGACCGCGACCGAGGCTGCGGCACGCAACTTCAATCTGGACACCCAGCATCCCCATGCCCACCGCTATGAACGCGCGGCGGAACATGTCGATGTCGTCAAAAAGCTGTGGGACAGCTTCGAGGATGACGTGTTCATCCGCGATGCCGACAGCGGCGTGTTCTATGACGCGGCCAAGGTGCATCGCACCGATCACAAGGGCGATCATTTCCGCGTCGATGGCCCGCTGAACGTCGCGCGTTCGCCGCAGGGGCATCCGGTGATCGTGCAGGCGGGCCAGTCGCAGGATGGCCGCGCGCTGGCCGCCAAAACCGCCGAGGTGATCTTTACCGCCCATCAGCGACTTGACACGGCGCAGGAATTCTATCGCGACATCAAGACCCGCGCCGTGGCGGCGGGCCGCGATCCCTCGCATGTGCTGGTGATGCCGGGCGTGTCGCCCTTTATCGGTCGCACCGAAGCCGAGGCGCGAGAAAAATACGACCGCCTGACCAACCTGATCGACCCCAAGGACGGCATCGCGCTGTTGAACCAGCTGACCGGCGGCACGCTGGATCTGTCGGGCTATGATCTGGACGGGCCGCTGCCCATCGCCCCCGCGACCGAGGGCATGAAATCGCGTCAGGCCCTGATCCGGCAGATCGCGGATGAAAACAACTTCACCATTCGCCAGCTTTATCAGTGGATTGCATCCGCGCGCGGGCATTTCACCATCATCGGCAGCGTCGAACAGATTGCCGATACCTTGCAGGAATGGTTCGAAAACGAAGGCGCCGACGGGTTCAACATCCTGCCGCCCTGGCTGCCGACGGGGCTGACCGATTTCGTCGATCTGGTGATCCCGGAACTGCAACGGCGCGGCCTGTTCCGCACCGCTTACGAAGGCCGGACCCTGCGTGAAAATCTGGGCCTGCCCTATCCCGTCAACCGCCACGCCGCCGCGCGTGTCGCGCAACTGGCAGCGGAGTAATCGCGATGAGCATCGAAACACTCGACACCCCCCGCACCCGCCCCGACACATCCCGCGCCCTGCGCGAAGGGGCCGGACGGTTCCTGTCCCGGTGGGGGCTGGTGATCGGCTTTGTCATTCTGTGGCAGTTTGCGGGCCGCTTTGGCTGGGTCAGCCCGGCGGTGTTCCCGCCGCTGGACAAGATCGCCGTCGCCCTGTGGGACGGGCTGGCCAGCGGCGCGCTGCTGGATGACATCGCCATCAGCCTGCAACGCGCGGGCACCGCGTTCCTTGCCGCCGTTGCACTTGGTATTCCGCTTGGCCTTGCGATGGGGCAACTGCCCGCGGTCGAACGCGCGCTGGACCCGCTGTTGCAGCTGTTCCGGCAGACATCGGCCCTTGCGCTGTATCCGGTGTTCATCCTGCTGTTGGGTCTGGGTGAAACCAGCAAGGTCTTTGTGATCTTCTGGGCGACCCTGTTCCCGATTCTGCTGTCCACCATCGGCGGCGTCAAAGAGGTGGACAAGAAGCTGATCGAAATGGCGCGCAGTTATGGCGCGGGTCATCTGCAGGTGTTCCGCCGGGTGGTGTTGCCCGCATCGGTTCCGTCGATCTTTGTCGGGCTGCGGCTGTCGGCCACAACTGCGCTGCTGCTGCTGATCGCGGCGGAAATGATCGGGGCCAACAAGGGCGTCGGCTTTCAGGTGATGAACGCGCAATACAACTTTCAGGTGCCGCTGATGTTCGCGGCGATCTTTCTGCTGGCCTTTCTGGGTCTTGCTGCAAACGCCGTTCTGGTCGTGCTGCAACGCCGTCTGGCCCGCTGGTCCGTTCTGGACCGCTGACCCTTATTCCCCGGGATTACCGATATGAAACACGTTCTGATCTCACTGACCCTTTCCACCGCGCTGGTGCTGCCGGCATGGGCCGAAGATGTGGTCATCCGCTATATGCCCAGCCATGGCGGCGTCAGCGCCCATGATCTGGCCGAAGAGCTGGGTTACTTTGAAGGCACGGGCATCGTGCTTGAGGATGCGGGCTACGCCTCGGGCGGGCCCGAAACGCTGATGGCGCTGGCGGGCGGGTCCATCGAGGTCGGCAGCGCCGCCACCTCCGCTGTGCTGAATTCGATCATCGGGGGCAACGAATTTGTCGCCGCCTATCCGACGAACGGCATCAACGATCAGGTGCAGTCGATCTTTTATGTGCTGGAAGACAGCCCGATCAAGACCATCGAGGATATTCAGGGCAAGACCGTCGCCGTGAACACGCTTGGCGCGCATCTGGATTACACCGTGCGCGAGGCGCTGCATCAGAAAGGCCTGCCGCAAAACGCCGCCAATCTGGTGACGGTGCCGGGGCCGCAGCTGGAACAGGTGCTGCGTTCGGGTCAGGTGGACGTGTCGGCCTTTGGCTACTGGCAGACCACATTCGAAGGCGCGGCCCGTAAGACCGGCGGTTTGCGGGCGATCTTTGACGATACGGATGTGCTGGGCGAAATCGCCGGTGGCTTTACCGTGCTGCGCAAGGATTGGGTGGCCGACCATCCCGAAGCCGCCAATCAGTTCGTTCGCCAATCCGCCCGCGCGCTGGATTACGCCCGCGAAAACCCCGAGGAAACGCGTGAGATCATTGCCCGCGTCTTGCAAGAACGCGGCGAAAACCCCGAGGTCGCGCAGTATTTCGCAGGCTTTGGCGTGCGCCCCGGCGGTCTGGCCGTGGACCGCGACATTCAGTTCTGGATCGACGTGCTGGTCCGTGATGGCAAGCTGGCCGAAGGTCAGCTGAAGGCCAGCGACGTGTTGCTGGTCACAGGCGATGAGGTGGCATCAAAATGACCATTGATGTCGCTCATCGCGATCAGGTGTCCCTGCGGCACCTGTCGAAATCCTTCACCCTCAACGGGCAGCCCTTGCAGGTGCTGCGCAACTTGTCGCTGAACATTCAGCGGGGTGAATCGCTGGCCATCGTCGGGCCGTCGGGCTGCGGCAAGACGACGTTGCTGCGGTTGCTGGCGGGTCTGGAAACCGCCGACAGCGGGCAGGTGCTGATCGACGGCACCCCGGTTGACGGTGTCGGCACCGAACGCGCGGTGATCTATCAGGAACCGCGCCTGCTGCCCTGGCTGACGGTGCTGCAAAACGTGGCCTTCGGGCTTGAGGTGCGCGGCGTTCCCCGGGCCGAGGCACAGGACCGCGCGCGCGATTACCTGCGGCTTGTCGGTCTGCATGATTTTGCCGAAGCCTGGCCGCGGCAATTGTCGGGCGGCATGGCGCAGCGTGTTGGCATTGCCCGCGCGCTGACGGTGCAGCCCGATATTCTGCTGCTGGATGAACCGCTTGGCGCGCTGGATGCGATGACCAAGCTGACCATGCAGGAAGAGCTGGCGCGGATCTGGGCCGATGAAAACGTCACGATGATCCTTGTGACGCATGATCTGGAAGAGGCGATCTTTCTGGCCGACCGTGTGCTGATGCTGTCGAATGACGGCACGCCGCCGGTGGTGATCGACGTGGATCTGCCCCGCCCGCGCGACCGCAGCAGCGCGCCATTCGTGCAGATACGCCGCGATCTGTTGGCACGCTTCGGGCTGCATTGAAACGAAACGACGCGCCGGGCCTGTGATCGGCCCGGCGCGATATAATTACAGCCGTTCGGCGACCACGCGCGCGCACAGTGCCAGCGAAATCGCCCCCGCATCAGGATGGCCAAGGCTTTGTTCCGCCAAAGGCCGCGCGCGGCCAAGGCGCGGGGTCAGATTGGCGGTGCCGGTGGCGGCATCCTGCGCATCGAGCGCCGCGGTGGCCCATGCCTTTGCCAAGGGTTGCCCGGCGTTAACGCCAGCCTCAAGCCCGGTGACAAAGGGCACCAGCGCATCGACCAGCGTCTTGTCACCGACCTGCGCGCCACCCATGCCGGTGATCGCGTCCAGCGCGGCCCGCGCACCCGCCGCAACCCGCGCCGCCGTCAGCGCATCGGTATCGGTCAGCGCGCCGCCCCATGCCCGCAGCGCCGCGCCCCACAGCGCGCCGGACGTGCCGCCCGCGCGGTCAGCCCATGCGTCACCGGCCAGCGCCAGCACCGTGGCCGCCCCCGCGCCCGCCGTGACCGCACCTTCGGCCGCATCCGCCGCCGCGCGTGATCCGCGTGCCATGCCCTGCCCGTGATCGCCGTCGCCGGCGCGGGCGTCGATGGCACCCAGTTCCTCTTCGGCATCGGCAAGTGCGGCGGCCAGATCACCGATCAGCCCGGCGATGCAACGTCCTGCCTGCGCCGATTCCGCCGTTCCCGGCTGCACGCTTGCGGTATCTGCGACTGCGCGGGCCGTGCGCACCGCGCCGCCCGCCGCCACTGTGCCGCGCCGGAACGCAGGCGCGTCGGCGGGCGCGCACCACAGCCGCTCTAGATCATCATCCAGCCACATCAGCGACAGCGAACAGCCCGCCATATCCAGACTGGTAACGAACTCGCCCACCTCGGGCATGACGGGGACCAGACCGGCATCCGACAACAGCCCGGTCAGGTGATGCCACAGCACGAACAGTTCTTCGTATTTGGTGCAGCCAAGACCGTTCAGCACCACGGCCACGCGGCCCTGATGACCGTCCGGGCGTTCCGCCAACAGCGGGTCCAGCAGCAGCCGCGCCAGATCGGCGGCGGGCACCATGTCGCGGGTGCTGATGCCCGGTTCGCCGTGGATGCCAAGGCCAAGCGCCATCCGCCCCCGGTCCACCGAAAACAGCGGCTCGGATTTGCCGGGCAGGGTGCAGCCCTGAAACGCGATGCCGAATGACACCGTAGCCGCATTGGCGCGGTCGG
>QIRE01000140.1_pt1 | contig 17834 bp, 12 predicted proteins | sample 2940141 | NCBI WGS metagenome assembly QIRE01 (sample SAMN09273532, study PRJNA473421) | Gut metagenome, whole genome shotgun sequencing project. | isolation source: gut tissue | host: Folsomia candida VU population | place: Netherlands: Amsterdam | collected 2016-03-06
TTTGGAGGAAAAAATTTTTTTGACCGGTGACGTCGTGAAATTAATGCTACAAAGCGGTGTAATAAGTCTGCAGGGTTAGAACTTCATCCACAGTAAAACAGAGGAAATTGAGCTCATCCTTTTTTTCTTCCTTCATCGTAGAAAACTCTTAAGAAATAAACTTGGTTAGTTTGCAATTTCAGCTAATTTTATTCTCTGGAGATTCAAACTCTCGTCGTCGTCAATTCGAAACGACGACTACTCCACAACAACAACAACTCTTCTTTTTTCCTTGTCAGGAAAACGTATAACAAACTAATTTCAAATTGTAACAGGTACATATTTCACGTAAGTGGAACAAGTCTGAAAGTTGGGTAAGTTAATAATTCATTATTTTTAGAAAAAATGTGTTTTTTACGTGTAGCCCACTCATCCTTCTTGTAACTTATACACATGTCCTGTTAATTCTTGCCTAAAATATTTCTGATTCACATTAAAATTGCAAGTGTAGCAGACAGAACAATAAAAAGCGAAATATGTAACAACAACCAACAATTATTTTAATGGACTCTCCACAATCCACTTCACTCCGCTATTAAGTATATATCTCTCTAACAAACGAACGACAATCATTTTCCATGAATTTAGGCCAGAAGTAAAAGAGTTCAGGATTCTTCAAAAGAGCAAAATATATAATTTCCCCAACAAACAAACCTTCTTCTTCAAGTGTAATTTGTACTCATCTTATCATTATTATTTCCCTTTGTGTGCGATACATACATACATGAAATACCTTAGCATTCGTACAACCAAACCCACACCACGTAACAATTACAATTAGACTTCACTTCAGTCCTGAGTCATATCTACCTCTGCACATGCAATCTCACTACTTGACTCTTGATTTGATTCCCAAACTCAAGAGTATACACAATCACAATAAAAGAAGCGTAATGACGACGGACGGCATGTCCCATCCGAGCATAAGTCCCGACAAAACCCTTTTTGTCCAAAGTTGTGTGAAGGAAATTCTCTTAGAAGACGAGTTTTCGAAATAATGATAACGTGCTGTTGAGTGCTTCCTTCAAAATTTCATGTTTTTTGTATTTGCTTAATAATAATTCCAGTTCAGAAGAAAGAGACGACTCATCGTCATCATTACATGCAATCATCACACAACCATTTCATTCTCTGGAGGAGTGGATGGATGGATAATACCCAATTCTGTACAAAAAGGATGTCTGTTCTCTCTCTCCCTGACTTTCTGTTCTTTACCATCAAATTACACAAAGTTAAAAACCTGTCTTAAACTAAAACAAGTTGAATTCGAGACAGAATTGTGGCAAAAGTGCTGGAGAATACTCTTCGTAATTTGCTGCTTCTTATACCTAAGCTAAGTCGTCACGTATTTTCGTTTCGTTCGACTTTGAAGAAAAAGTTGCTGCACCACCGGACCAACTACTTACCTAATTCTAGATGCACTCCAACTAACCCACCAGATGAGTCTACACTTATTTCCACGAACCTATCCTATCGTGATTTGGGATAAGGTTGGATTTTTTACGGGAAGAAAATGACTCCAAATTATAGACCCAGTCCGACAGAGAGAGGAGACAGACATCAATAATGAAGGAAGGTTGAGACAGAAGTACGTAAGGGTACAGACCCTTCCTGCCTGCCCTACCAGCACCACCAGTGGCCGCGGACAGAGGGACAATGTCCCCACGGTTATTCGATGTCCCCATCATCTCCCCATGTTATGTAAACCCCTCCCTTCCCTATCCTACAATGTCAACGTCCCCAGATGTCCGCACGGCTTCCGCGGCCACTGACCACCACCACTAGAGACGGAGCCCTAAGTAATGTTACGTGTAAAGTGATTTTTTTCCTTCGACGCTTCCTCCCAGACTAGTCGTGTGGTGGTTGGAGGACTGTTTCGAAAAAAAACTTCATCCCTTCAATGTGGGTTTTGGTTCGGATTTCTTTATGGGACCGAGATGCTAATTGACTTTCAATGTAGAAATATATGTATAGCATGGGAATTATTGTGCAGGATGAGACGAGAGGAACTTCTTCTATGTGGAATGGAGAGGAGACGTATGATTATTATAATGACGGTAGGAGAGAGAGAGAGAGAGATGATAATGATGAGGGTACAAGATGCAACTTTCGATTGCATGCATTGTGCGTAATTGTAGATTCCCAGTCGGAGGGTATTTGGGTACATATTTTTAAGAAAGGTTTCAAAATTGTATTTATGTGAAAGAATCACAAGTTGACAATTTGAGCCTTTTGAAACTTTGCAAATATATCCGGTGAAAACTCGGTGTAAAAAAACACTTGATCAGATCGAATTGTGCTGTGTTTAGGTCCCTACGAATGAAACAAAAGTTCCCATACCCCTTATTTTAAAGAATCACTATTAACTGTTGCTTGCACTGTCTTGAGACAAACTAAAAAGCACAAAGGTGCCTGATACCCAGTCCAGTCAACTAAAAGTAAAAACACCAACATTAAAACGACCATAGCAGGAAAACTCAACCCATTAGGAAAGCAGGTCCTTATTTTCTGGCTTTATCTCAAATCTTGCGTCACCTCAACTAGCAACTAAACCAGGTCCATCTGTCCCTTAGACCTAAATAATTCCAAAGAGCTGTCTTATCATTATATTTATTCTCTCCCATTAGCCACTTATATTACACATCCTCCCAAAGAACGTACATACGCAGCCGAAGGAGTGAAGATAAGTGTGGACAAGGAGTGAAGTGGAATAGTTTCATGGAGACACGATCCAAAGAAGGGAGACGAGTTCTTGAACTATGAGGGCCCACGTTTTTCATACCAAAGACGATGCTACACATACTTTTACTTGTTACAACTTTCTCGTGCATTTTATATCAACCATAGGAAAGACTGCATTTAACTAAACAAACCAAACCTTAAACTACTTTACTTGCTCGGTGAAGTTTACGCCGAATGAAACAACAGGTTTCTTCACTTTTCGTCGTCCTCGTCCTGCTACTCACTTGGATTTTATGAAGTTTCTCAAGATTGAATTCCTCTGTAGAAAGAGAGACGGTCTCCTCTCTTGCTTGATAAAGTTGACTGGAGTTGGAAGGAATGGAAAAAGTTGAAAGTGCATATTTATATTGTGAAATGAAATGGTGGTGACATGACCCATCAACAAAACTCAGTCATACTTCTAACAATCAAATCCAGTTTTTTTCCTACTTTTCACTTCTCAAATCAAAAGTATTTTTGATATGGAGAAGCACCACGGATTTTATGGAACATTGTCAGCCAACCTTATCAAAATCGTAAAAGAAGTCTCTTCCTCCGGATCAATTTCGCTTTACTGATGTCATTGTCGGCTTATAATTGTATGTATCGTAGGTGCACGGAGAAATTAAAACTGGCGAGATAATGCCAGTCGCCATCATAATGATAAAGCCCCATTATTGATAGCACAGTTTATGGAGAAGTACAAGTGCCGAGTGAGTGCATATAAGGTGCATGGTCAAGAATGAAGAAGGAGACGTATGTGCATATAATAATGCGTAAGAAGTTTCAAATCTGGCCGGGTATGTATGTAGGATGAGATTAAGTGCTTGAAAAAGTGGATAAAAAGCAAGACAGAGTGGGTGATGATGATACTTTACTACCTCCGGTTCCATGTTGGGCAATAAAATAATGATAATTTATTTAATAAAATGCCTGCGTGATCTCTCTTCCTCTATTTGATTTGAATTTGGGCTTTGTACGTGGGACATGGTTTGAAACTTGCATTCATAAATGATGACCCAATACAAAACAGCGTTGGTTGATTTGGTGGTAGGTAAAACCCATGACTTTGCTACACAAGTACAACAACATGTGTTTAATGAGCAGTTAAGGAAATCCCAGATCCGGCCAAGATTTAGATTTGTCTAAAAATAAAAATATTCCGGATGTGACTTAACCTAATTGCTGCAAACAGCTCGCTCAAAAAACAATGAATATTATGTATGAATCATTCAAGAAATATGTAAAGGTTTATCCAACACCATTTTCATTTTCATCATCGTCGTCTGTTTACTCCCACACCGCTAACAAGACAAGCCCCATTTCCAAGCATATTGCAGAATTGTGAATAAATTGTGACTAAAACAAACCCAAAATCCAATAACCCAGTCTCGCTTTCTCGTTATCCTTCTCCAGACACAATTTCCTCAATCTTCCTTCAACCATGTTTACACTATTGGATCTACTACCAAACCAACTACTCTTGGAGTAAAGGCGAGGGAAAATGGGGGCAGTGACATTTTCAGCAGAAATACAACCGTTCTGTTATATATAACACTTGAAAATATTAGGAATTCAAGTTAGTAGAGATCCTCCTTCCAAATAATGAGGAGAAAAGGGAGAGTTTTTGATTTGGGAGAAAAGTGTGACTCGTATTTGATGAGTTCTCATTCCGTTTAATACTGCCAGCCAAGGCGAAAAGAGAAAGAGAGTAAAAGTGCTGCTGGATGAAATAAATAACGCAATATACACTCCAAATCCATGAGAAATACTCACTTGTCATGTCAGTTGAATACTTGAGATGCGAGATTAAATCCTGGAACGTGCCTGATCCCCAAAAATAACGAAAATACAAAATCAAACAAAATTCTGGTGGATTTAATACTAATTCTTCTTGTCCAGAGAGACAGAATAATGGGAACTTTACACATACGAACTGCACATATGTAACAAAGCTATTTCTGAAAAGTTGCAAATGCATATTAAAAATTTGTCCATACATAGTTTCCAGAATTAAATTGAAACCCTTGATGAGAAGAAAGTTGCCTGGTAAAAGCTGTGCAAGTAACTATTTATTTAGTTGAAATTGTGTGCACTCTTTGAAATCTGGAATCAAATTCACTGCACTGGCTAATTTTTTACGATGACACAAATGGTGCAATACGATTATGTGTTTGTTCTATGTTATGTTACGATTATGATATGATTATGAGGGTGCATTTTCATAAACCAAGTTTCTATTTAGGGTTTCGTGTAACTCGAGTAAAAACAGAGGATTTGTTTAACTGTAACTGTTATGTAACGGAATGGTAAATGCATACGAGGAGAGAAGCAGATACATAAATTAAACGTGATGACATGCATGAATAAAAGCCATCGCATGTGAATGTATGCATATCTAGCTTTGTTTTGGTTATTGCGTATTTATTTGCTCAATTCTACGTACGTATACGATATTGTTTGCTCAGTCTTAATTGGTTTATCATCATTCGTTTGTTTTCCCCAGGTCAATTAACACTTTAGAGTGATAGTCTCCATAAATAGGAATGAAAACGCTTGATTTTGAGTGTGTGCAAATAAAACAAATGGATTCGAATCACTGGAAAGGGATACGAATTTAGAAAATAATCTGCATGAATGCCATTTGTGCAGTGGTCTGGTGGTGGAATTGAATACGTTCAATTGCCCCTTTATCTACGAGGAGCGATGACTTGTGCCATAATGTGCAAATTGCATTTTGGCGAATTGTGCATGTGAACACTATTAATTCTGTACGTACATAAAAATAAATTATGGCTTTGCTTTTATGTATTCTTCCATCCAACTCCTTGACATCTTTCTTTAATCATTTTAGGACTTGCAGATGTTGATTCCAACCTAATCACGATCCCCTTTTCTAAACTTATCTTGTTAATTGATATAATCCACGCAACTATAAATCTATCCACCCACCCAACAACCTCCATCATGCTTGCTGCTGCTGCCTTGCTAGCTAATGTACATCCAGTGGCCGCGGAAGCTGTGGGGACATTAACATTGTAGGATAGGGGAGGGCGGGGCTTATTAACATGAGCAGATGATGCGGACATCGAATAACCGTGAGGACATTGTCCCTCTTCCGCGGCCACTGTGCACATACAAGTCGATCCCAGCATAAATGTTGCCATATTCGAAATCCACATTGATATAGCAAAGTTAAAGTGCAGCTCAACCCTAGTCAGCAGCAGCAGCAGAATAATGAGTATTAGCATAACAATCGGGTTACGTTATAATGTATGCATGTGTCTCTCTGTATGAAAAGGTGGGGAAAGTAATTAGAGTAATGAAAGGAGATGAAACATGAAAAGTGATCCAAGTCCTAGTAATTTACTAACACGGCTTCCTCTTCCTTATTACTAATGGATTAGTCTCATTCTCATTTCAATGGATTAACGCAGTTTCTCTACTCTTCTCTACCTGAGTAAACGTAATGCAAGGTAATGAGCACGCTGCCTGCCTGCACATCGTCATGTCACTACCTAACAAAATTAATTAAACAAAAAACAAAGAAGAAAACAGACTTGAAAAGCTTTCACCGATTCGCCAACTTTGCGAAAATGTATGAGCTTTCATTTCATTTCATCAAGTTAAAAGGGGAAAAAATAGTTTGCTTACATTTTCTCTCGGACAGTGACTTGCAAATGTGTGGATTTACAAAAGTTAGGAAAAGGCTAACATTTATAAATAGGTAAAATCGGGGACTTCGACCCAGTAAAAATGTCAAAAGTCAGCTCCAGAATCTGCCACGAATCCAATTTCACTCAATTGGGAATCGGATCCAATTTTCAACTCTTTCCAACAAACTCTGCTTTGCTTTCACCCAATTCAACTAAAGTTTACTTTGCTCGATTGGATTAAGTTGTCAAATGTATTAAACGAATTCAGCAGCCTTGCCCTGGATACAACTTCTTTTCTTAAAGTTGTATCAATTTAGTCGCCAATTAAGGACAACCATTCAGAAATAATTCGATATATTGAATGTATAAGTCACGAATTATACAGTTCAGTGGCCGCGGAAGGTGGGGGGATATTAACATTGCAGGATTGGAGAGCGAGGGGTTTATATGACATGGGTAGACGATGGGGACATCGAATAACCGTGGGGACATTGTCCCCTGTCCCCACACTTCCGTGGCCACTGATTCGTAGTTATCCAAGTTATCACCATTTCAGGCCATGTTTTTCGTAATGCAGTCCAAATTAAATGGTTGATCGTTCCTGTTCCTTGCTTGACTCGACCAGCCAGCCACACTTTAATAATTATGACTCATAATATCAGTAGTAATATTAGTTTGTCAATACTGCTAAAATCCATACTTTCTCCACTCCACGACCACCGCAAGCAAGCCCCAGAGACGAAAATCTGACAATATTATATGTAAATATTCTCCCCCAACACGTATGTAACTAATGTCTTGTTGCACATACATAAAACTCACCCCTTTCTCTCTTTCTTGGTCATGCAATGCAATAATATGTACCGTCCAGGCAAAAATTACTCGATTTAATACTTACCCAAATTGTGCAAAAATCCAATTCCTTGATTTTCTTCCCCTTCCAACTTTCACCACTCGAGTAAAAAAAATCGTCAGTTTCGCAAGTAAATTGTGCAAAAATCCACTCCTTGATTTTCTTCCCCTTCTTCCAACTAACTTTCAGCACTGAAACTCAGTGAGTAACAAAAAATTTGGCAAGTTTTGCAAACCGAGTTTCACTTCGTCCTTCCTCCAAGTTATCAACCTCATTAAAGCAAATTCTCCAAGTTATCAACCTCATTAAAGCAAATTAAGCTTATTCCTAAAATATGATTATTAGTGTACGCCACGTCTTTGTCTTGTAGTCATCAACTGGCTTTATCAACTTGTTTATTCATGCTACACCACGACGGACAAGTTCTCCACACAAATAATCTAGAATCCAATCTGTCCACTCCATAAATGTTTAATGTCAAAATTCCAATTCGAATCGAACCACTAAACTCGTGCTGCTGGGCAGTGAGTTAAGTTATAATAATAGCAATAAATACAACGTTTCGAACGCACGCTGGGTAGAATTTCGGGGAGAAATTAATAATTTATTTATTTCATATATCTACTTTCACTACCCACAAACAAACACAGGACTGTTGCTACCCGGCTCATAATTCATTCATGTTATGTCCAACTATACTTACACTGCACGTTTCCAATTTTCACCATTATACATAAGTTCAATCCATCCAGTATTATGGTTCGGAGCGAATAATTAGATAATATTTACCAGTGGAAACGGTTGTCTTTTCCAACCTGGCCGAAATTATAGAACGAACAATTAACTTGCCAATGCTGATTGGGAATTGGATAATTTTTTACTTTGAGTAAATTGTCATTTCCAAATATATGTTAAATTGGTAAGGCAATGTCCATTTAAACGTGAAATGTTAAAACCGTCTTACAACAGACCACTTATTTATTCAGCATAATAAATAAATACGCTTAATAACCCTTTAATACTAGACCAGTAAGTTTGAGAATTTCCAATTTTGACAACAATTTTGAGACGGAACACACACTCCCCGACAAAAACTTTCACTTTCTCCAAAACAACTGGGACAAGTATTTATCCAACTTTGACAAAGTTAACTTTTGTTAAAAAAAAATTCTTTCGAAATTTCAACTCTTCGTTGTGAGACAAACTTTTTGAATATTAGTCAACCAACAACGGTGGCTTGCGTGTGCGTGGTATCTCCAAGTCTGTCCGGTACAGACGTCCTTCCCATCCAAGCGACTGTGGTAGACTGACTCGAATCCTGTTATGAGTTGGGAAGTAAAAGCTGAAATTCGCTGGGTTAGCTTATGCATCCAGTTTGATAGTTGCTCTTTCTTACGTAATATTGTCTCAGGTTTTACCCTTTAGTAGTTCGTTATTTACGGGTTACGTACGCACTATACATACATTACAAGTCAGATTTTTGTTATGTTGGGCATTAAATCAAAGCACACACACACGCAGAAGGAGAGTTCGGTTACAATGACTCATTTGGTGTGCTCGATTAAAATGGGATTAAAATTTGGAAGTGACACCGGTCCCGACATGAATAATAATATTACCTTGATCTTGAAGAGTTGGAGATCGTTTAAAATTTTGAAGAATACGGACCCACAGAAAATCCGGCTTTATTTCAGGGAATGAATTTAGATTCTAGTTTCTTGACATGGAAAAGTATTTCTCGTACTTTATTTTATTTTATTTTATTTCATGCTTTGTTCCCCTGCATTTCTCATCAGTGAAGGAGAAGTATGGTAAGTCGGTACTCTTGTTAAAAGACTTTTTAGTAGAATGTTTTGCACTCAACTTCTGCCCCTCCATGCGTTGCATTGCGGTACCATACCAGCAGAAGTAAGATGAGACAATGTGGTGGGTGGAGGTTGACTGCTTATGAGCCCCTTTAAAGACATTGGAGCTTTCAAAAGAGCAAAATACAACAGAAGAGAACCACAACAAATTCCAGAAGCAAACTTTATCCCGTCGTTTACTTGGGTAAACTTTGACATTCAAGGCAGCATCAGAGAGTAATATTGTATAGAGGACTGTTCATTTAGGAGGGTGGCTGGTCTTTTGCTTAGTTAGTTGGGCTGGTCCATTTAAAATTATTGTGCTTTCAAATCTATGTACGGCTAACACATGGATATATTTATGTAGGAACGTACTTACGTACGAAAGAAAATGAACAACACATTAGGTGCGTCTATACTTCATTTCTTGATAACTTGCGCCATAGTTAAATTATAACGTGGGCGCAAGTTAGCAAGCAATAAAGTATAAATCCACATTTTATTTTTTTTGTTAATAAATAGTGTACATCCCATACAACCGTACGACTTAGGGTTGCCGATCCTATCCTATCCTATCCGATCGGATAATCCGAGATTATCCGACATTTGTTATAACATGTATCCTATCCGAGGCTCGGATAGGATAATTATCCTATCCTATCCGATCGGATAGGATAATGTCGGATAAAAACGGCAACCCTAGTACGACTTACCTCAAATTATAATCATATATATAATCTCCGCAAAAATATCAGTACGGCATTTTGCACTAGCAAAATAATAAAATCATAACCTAAATTCCCTTGATTTTCAAAATCCTAGCCTTAAAAGTAACGTGGATAAGGTAATCCTAAAACAAAACATAGACGACCCTTAAGTTACATTTTCTTCCTTCTCAACCTAACCATACATAACAATGGACGATAAACATTTAACGAGTCGTCCAGAGATCCTCCTCCCAAAACCTTACAGCTCAAAAAACAAAGAGTGTAGTATGAGTTATCTCGACTCCCTTGAAATTCCATTACGCTACGAAGAATACCGTGTCTCAGTTACGAGGCGAACTAAGAGGATGAACTGCTTATTATGTCCTCCAGTACCTTGATGATATGATACCCCAGTCCAGTCCAGCAACAAAAAACGAGCTCTTCTCTTACTTAACCAATATTCAACATAAGTTGGGCTAGGGAAGAAGAAAGCTTTTGTTTTTAATTGTGTGAGGTGGGACCGTGTACACGTTTCGTTTCGTTCGTTCGTGGGAGACAATTTTAGTTCCAGAGAAATTACCGTGCAAAAACTTTTGAGTACGAAACTGTAGTTTGTAAATACTTTAAATTGTGTGTACCTGTACGTAAAAAAATATATGGCACAACTCACGAATGAACCCTTTTACCTTTTTATGTATGTATGTGATCAGTAAAAATCGTGCAACATGTACCGCATTTTAAGTACTGGGCAGCTTATACACATACGTGAACATCCTGTATGCCGGTTTTTCGTCAGGATTTAACATTTGATTTAGTCAAGTCTTTATGTGGAGGTTGAATAGATCCATTGTTTTCTATTTACTCAGCCATTATCCCTCTCCGCATGATCCGAATTGCTTCAAAGAGCAGAAAAATACACTATTTAATGCTCACTTACCATCTTACCTGCGGTCTCGGCTTGTTTTTTCCTACATTTTTATTTATTTATTGTTTCCCCTCTAATTTAGTGCTGGTGTATGTACGTAACATGTCAAACAATGAAATTAGTTGCGCTTACCACTTTTATTTGGTATTGCAGTCCTGTTCACTTTCAGTAGTTCTTTACTTTCACTATATAAACTAATTCCTGGAAAAATAATTCAATTCTTTATTAACAACTTTTTGTTTAATAAATACAAAAGTTTAATCATTTCGTTTCATGTTTATCTCAAAATCAGATCAATATTTGTAAATACAATACTCAATTAAATTTTGTGTACAAAGCTAAATTTGGATTTGGACAGACCAGTCACAACATTAGCTCAGCACCAGATACGCTTTTCTTTCATAAATATTTTCCTAAAGCCCATCCCAAATCATTTATACGTGGATTACACATAAGTAGATGCGTACATTGATGAAATGGTATTATAAACTAACGACCTGAATCACAACTTGATAATTTATAATCCTTCTTCTTTTTACTTCCACTTGAAAGCTGGATAGAATGGGGTTTGGCTGGAGGGGGCCCCTTATTCCGTTGCTATCAGCATGACTTCATTGTTAAGGTTTGATTGTTGATTTCTATATAACATGTATTTGTTTAAGGGCATGCCTTTCAGGCCGAGAGAGAGACTAGCACAACAAGTTATGGAATCAGGAGGAATGAATACGAAGGGTGCTCGGCTTGCCCAAACTCATCTCCTTTCTTACATTATCATGTCTGTTCTTCCTTTTGAGTCGTCGTCGGTTGGGCTCAAAGTCAATAAGAATACGGGGAGTACTTCTTGTTCTACTATGTATTTACTACTACTACTACAGCTCTTTAGAAAAGCAAATAAAAGTTGGAGCCAAAATTACTACTTAAAAATTCATTACAAACAAATATTGTGTTTTTTTTCTAAAGCAAACATAATCTTTAGTTATGTACTTTGGTGAGAAAGTACGATTAAGGATTTTCTAGATATTTAGTAAATGTGTATGATGTATGCATGTACGACTGAATAACTTACAATGGAGTTTTCCCAGCGTATGCTCTCCTATTTTGGCCAGATTAGTGTCAATCGATTACAAATTTAATTAATATAAAATTTGCAAAAGACATGATCTCCCAATGGTCACATTTGGCAGAGATGCTTGCATCCGAAGAAGAGAACCCGCAGTAAATTTGGAAAGTGTAAAATTTGTCAACTTTAAGGCGTGCTTTCTCTTCTTCGGATGCAAATATTTCTGCCAAATCTGAGCATTGGAGAAGCAGTGCATTTAGTAAATTGCATACTAATTAAATGCGGTAGATTGACACTAGTTTGGCCAAAATCCGAGAGCACACGCTGGGAGACCTCCATTATTAGCAAGAGGTCCAATTCATACCTATTACCCAAGAAATCAACAATATGGAAACTTATATTACTTCTCAAATACACAATCAGTGTAAGTTACATCATACATATTGTGCCCTTTGGGTAAAATGTGTCGAATCTCTCAAATCGGCATTTCAATTCCCTACTCTGGATAAATGATTGTCTTCATCTCCAACTTTAATAGGATACAGCACGCCTCTTATCCATTCAGCGAGTTGATAAACGCAATAAATTATCACTGCGTAAAACGCATGTGTATACATACATTGAAAAGAAAAAGAAACATTTTTCAGCTTCTGGCAACTTTTTTGTAAAACAAACTTTATTATTATTCAACAAAAAGGAAAGAGTGATAATAATGAAGATGGACCGTCATTTTCGTTCGCCCATAAAAAATCTACCACTTTATACACTTTTTGCTAGAGAAAATCCCGTCTTGGCAGTTAAGAATTATGAGAATGGGTTTTAATTTATGTTAAAAACTCGTCATATATTTTACAGGAACTTTTGCATTAACACCAACTCGATGAAACTTTTGATTGTAATGTAATATAAAAAAAGCTGTGATTTCTCGTAGTAAAATCGAGCTCAAGTTAAAGATGGGGCAAAAACTTGCTTGTGAATTTCTCTTCGAAATGTTTGTTTCCTTTGCCTAGATTTTTCAAGTTTTTATCATTTCTTCTTCTTCTGTTTGCGTGCATGTGAAAATTTTTGACCAAAGTGAATATCTTCATCTCAGTCAGTTTTGACATCTCACTAATTTAAATCCTGTCAGGTATTCTTTTGTTTAACTTTGGCAGGCTAAAGACCAACGTCAATTTATTATGCAAGATTTTGATGAAAGTTCTTAATTAATAATTATTCCACTAAAATGCCATCAAGTTACGTAAGAGAACTAGATTCGAATAAGAGTGCATCGTAATATTAACACTATAAAAAACTACAGTAAATAAAATACTCTTGTGGTAACGGATGTCAATTCAATTTATTTATGAAGTGCGAAGCACTGCATTAAATGAATACGTAAAATGTGTCAAAAATAAGTGCCAACTCTACATATTCCGAGCACAAACCTGGTAAAAAACCTGTATAAAACTCATCACAGATTTGATATACAAAGGATATAAATATTTACATCGCATCACATCACAAAGTTTCAATTTAAACAGCAAACTCAAAAGTGTGGAATTACACATGGGCACGGAGAGCACGTGTAATTGCATTCTAATTGAATGCTTTATGTTGAATCTTATTACATGTCATTCTCATCTTCACTCTCATCTTGTCCCAGAAGGAGAGAATGAATACGTATTTATGTATTTCACACAATTTTTGGCAAGCTTCAGACATGCCAAAGTCTTGTTTTTTACAAGTATTAATTTTGATGAAGAATGGGTTGCAACTGGAAAGTGTCGAAGCAGAAGAGATGTCCCTTCCGCATCTGTTCTTTAGCAAATAGAAGAACAGAATTTGTTGGTCGTTACACTTTTCATCGTACTAAAACCACCAAGTGACAATTCCACCACTATGGAGAATATATGAGAGAAAACAAATAATAAAATACTGGATTGAACCCTTTCCGATGTGGTGCAAGTCAAATAAAAGGTGTTTCATAGTTCAGTTTAAATGACAAAGTTATGTACCACAGACTGAAAAATATCATTGCTTTGAGTGCTGGATTGCATTGTCAATTGTGAAAATAATTCATGTAATACGAACTATGGGGACAGCAATCAGCTTCAGCACGGTACAAAAATATGAAGAGCTGTGCTGTCAGTTCATAAACTGTCTGAATACATATGTCAGTCAAGAAGTCACTCGAATCTAACCCCAGAATTGTTGTTAAAGTAAAAATGAATGACACAATAAATATTCTGAAACAACTGTATTTTTCTATTCAAGAATTGTTGTAAATTGTCACATAAATTGTATACTTTAAACAACGACGCTTAAAAACCATACAGAGCAAGACCAGACCAACCAACTACAGAAGTCGGCGTATTTATTATCTCGCAGTATAATTTGGCCACTTATTCAGTTGTTTTTATTTATTTGGTTGATTGACACTTGATATAATTATGAGACACTTGATATTTAAATTGGATTGAATGAAGTACGGTCAAGTGGGGGGTAAAAGTAAATTGACAGTTTTAGAGCAAATGCAAATGACCACCATGGTGGTGGAGTGCAGCTTGTGTGAGAATTTGAGTTGAAGATCAGCACCATTTTCGTAATATTTTTTCAAAAACGTGAAATAAAGAGCTAAATATGGACCTATTTTAAAGTTGGGGTGTAAGTTTGTATCCTTTATTGCGCAATTACTGGATATTGTTACAATTTGGGAAAGGTTGTGATCAATTGTCCACAGTGGAATATATCCTCATTCATTCAGTAGCTTTGTATTTCTTATGAAACATGCGATTGCTGTACATTACACAAACATCATTCCATTTCAGTGTAACAATAGGAAATTGGACACGTTTCAAACAATGGAAACATTCGCGATTAAATTTTGTCGAGAAAAGATAGTTTTTGAAAAGCTGATTCAATATAGGATATTTTCACAGCTTTCCTCTCCAGTGAATACTGCCAAATGAGATGGTGTCTGCTGTCCCCCTTGTCGTCCATACTGGAGAGTTGCGAGGAGTTTATGTATACAAATTCATATTTGATTTTACTGGTGAATTTCAATTTACTCGGAATATGTATGTACTACTGACTGTATTATATACGAGGAAAGTGTATTGTTGTTAGTATATTATGAGTATGACTGCATAGTGTAAGTATGTACATGTTGAAAGTCAATGCAAGTTGTTGAGCGTGTCAAACTGTCACATGGCAAGATGTGTCAAAATGTGTTTCATTTTATCAGCCAAAATCAATAGAGTGAAAATATGGTTGATGTCTGCTAGCAAATGTTGACAAATTAACGTGACATATGGTCACTGCCTCCAATATAATTGTACTATTATGTCGAAACAAAAGAAGAAGAGCATAGCTACATATAACGTTGTTCAAATATTTGACTTGATGTACATATACGCAGAAATTAATTTTTAATGGGAATATGATGTACAATTTAAATACAATACAAGTTAATTAAAACGTTTCGTGACCAATCTGTACTTTGCTAATAAATATATTGAAACCTTTCAAAGGACGTTCAGGGTCAAATACAGATATTTATTATAGGAAAAAGACGACGTCAGCAGTTCATGTTCAATTCGAGGGACTATTTTCTTAAAGTTTTCTAAAACTATGTATACTTGAGCAATTCTCGACCCGTGGGGATCTTGTGCTGCTGCTCGTACACATGCTCTCAAAAAGAACCCTGCAAAGACAAATGCATTCAGCCAGCAGAGCACTTAACTCGGGTTAAGACAAACACCAGATTCCTTTTTAATGTTGAAAGACGTCGACAATCTGTGGTTTGCTTTTGTGAACGAGCAAGTATTGTCTGGCGTGCGGATATCTGAGGCAGCATCGTCGTGGAAATAAGGGACCTCTGCTTATTGCCAGAAAGAGACGTCGACAACTCGATACCCTTTTGTTGGTTGCCTCCTTTACGGACAACTGCTAACTAACCTAGCTCAAAATGTTTAGTGTGCATGGTGTGCAGTGCAACATTTAAAAGCTTTTATTACACATCTTTGCTCGGGTCTCCGTGATTTTATGGTTTTTATGGACGATAGAGATGTGACCCATATTCTTGTAAAAAGGGACATTTAGACAAACTTAAGATAGCAAAGGTCTGTATTCGATCTTCGCCTTCTTGTGTCTCACTCACTATTGAGCAATACGAAGAAGAGAGGGATTAGAGATTCGGTGGACTTGAAGGTCTTTATCTTGGCTCCATTTGTTGGACTTCATTTCTCTTCGTATTATGGACCCATTAAGAGCTTTGGACGGTTGGCCTAAAAATGAGCAACTTTATTTTATGTCGGCAGTTTAATTGCATATAAAACTTTTGTTATTGTGCATGTAATGCACACCAACGGTGCAATATAAAAGAAAATAATGGTGTACACAATGTATGCACTGAAGGAACAAAATTACAGGATTTTCGGCTGGTCCAGTTTTCTCCGAATTGTTGAAATCGGTTTTCAGTTTTGCAATGAATCTCGTTTCGTGTTGAATGCCAATCTTAATTTTGATGCAAAGTATAGGTACAAACTTTGCTTTTAACTTTTCGTCAGGCGCACAAAATAAAATGACCAAGTGGCAGAAGAATGATATGATTCTGCTTCCAGCTCTAGCATAAAAATAACAAGGGTAAAATTAACTTTAATCCTGACATGTTTAGAGTGAAAAGCGGATAGTTTGTTAATTTTAAAAGGTTTAAACAACATGAATGACGGGGTTATCATTCACTCTCTCTATTATGAATATTTTGGGTAATGGGACCCCCTGGTTTTGCCGCTGTTTCATTTCGTCCGTAAGTTAACATGGTGGCGGGCGGATTTCAAATTCAAACAGGGGACCCATTACCCAAAAAACGCATAATACGCACTCACCTTTCCTATTTCACTGTTGTTGTGTAACGCGATAGGATCCATTACTTTTTAGTTTACAAGGTTTTTGCATTAACAGGATCATCCTGGAGTTAAACAGGATTGCATCGCCGGGACCAAAACTATTAACAAGTGAGTTTAGATGAAAAAAATGGTAGTTTATCTACCGTTTGTAGTTCAAGGGGTGATACATAAATAGAATTTCCAACTTCCTATGGCTTCTTAAGTGCCTTAAAAGGGTCGTCTTGTCAATTACTTTTTTTAACTCTGTCGTCATCTTCGTCTATTCATGAGCTACTGTAATCTACGTATTTTGATTAGTGGACAAATTAAGTAAACTCCGGAGTACATGTCGTCTCATAACTTGAGTCTAATTTTTTGCTTTTAAATATTTTTCAACTTTATGAAAATGAATTAATACTGTACAAAATCCAATTAAAATCTTGGTCTGTGTGTAACTCTGTCAATTGATGACCTGCATGTACGTACAAGGAAATCCCACACTTTCGACTTTTGATCGTTTAGAGATTCTTGGATCGTTCCGGGTGAATTAACTTTGACTTATCTGCATTGGTCCCTCTCTGTTGTGTGATAAGAGGTCGTCGGATGGATGCACCATAATCCCGTCTCTCGAAACATACTGAACTTCCACGTTTGCATCTTGAAACAAATGTAAGATGCACTGTGCTGGTTGGTGCATTCATGAAAAAAGAGTGAATGGAGAGATATTGTCAAGATTTAAATTTATTGCATATTGACATTGACTCCTCTCTCCGACCATCCGAAGAGGATGCATCCGCTTCGTCTTCTACTTACGTCCCCACTCAAAAATTTCCATAATAAACTTGTGCATGCACTGCCAAGTGAAGTCCCACTTTATGAAAAAGATTCTATTAAGATGCAGTTCACTCTGTACATACGAGTTCTTGAGAACGCATTGAAAATATTTAGGACCGACTGTGGTGTCATTAAGTATGCATATGCAGTTAATGAGACATTGCTACCGACATCATTTTCTTAATAGTGTGCAGCACTGCAAAGCACTTATGAGAATTTGTACTTAGTGGGGGCAGGCTAAGTGTTAATAGAATGAAACGCCATAGCTTCAACAGTTTTTGTGCTACAAGGTTCTAGTTAGTTTTATTGGAAAGCCAGTTAATTTCT
>QIRE01000141.1_pt1 | contig 17671 bp, 14 predicted proteins | sample 2940141 | NCBI WGS metagenome assembly QIRE01 (sample SAMN09273532, study PRJNA473421) | Gut metagenome, whole genome shotgun sequencing project. | isolation source: gut tissue | host: Folsomia candida VU population | place: Netherlands: Amsterdam | collected 2016-03-06
GATCTATGTGCATCGCGTTACGACCTCCTGCTCGTCGACCTCCAGTCGGCACCTTCGCTTTTCGACTTGCGCATGTGGAGTCGCGACCGGCTACACGCCTCCCCGCCCGGGCACGAACGTTTTGCGTTGGCGGCGGCCGAAGCGCTCGGCTTACCCGGCTCCGACCATTCGTGGGCGACACCAGCTCCCGACGCACACCGCCATCTGGCCACCGGTTTGACCGGTGATCTCACCTGGCTGACCGCAACGTTTGGGCCGTGGCTGTGGCGTCATGTCCGCGGGAAGTCGACCGGGGATGGCCGTACGGCGAAGCGCCCACAGTTGCAGCGCGTTATGCCCGCTCAGCTGCCTGCCGTCACCCTAGCGGGGTGAGTGTGCCGCGTAGCCCGCTCGCGCGTTGAACCCGACGTCCGACAGCAGCGCGTAGCGACTCTGGTGTTCCGACGATCCGTACTCGCTGCTTGGCTCGAGTCAACGCCGTGTAGAGCAGTTCCCGACTAAGCAGTTCCGACCCCTCGGGAGGCAAGACCACCGTCACGGCGTCAAATTGACTTCCCTGACTCCGGTGAATTGTCATGGCGTACACCGGCATTGCATCGCCGAGCTGACTTGGGTGCAGCTCTTTGACGCGCTTGCCCCGCCGAAACACTGCCGTCACGCCTTCACCGGACGTTACGACGACGCCGCTGTCGCCGTTGTAAATATCGTGGTGGCGATCATTTGCGGTGACCAACAGCGGTTGTCCTGCATACCAATTCGCGACGTCGAGGCTTGCGGTGCGATAGCCGTCGAGAACCGAGATCCACTCGACAATCCGCTTCGACCACCCGCTGACACCCGACCCGCCGTCGCGATGTGCACATAGGACCCGGTGTTTGTCGAGGGCTTCCAGAGCGTCCGCGCCGTTTCCTCCTGCGCCGTTTGCTCCAGAAGCGGCATCGTAGAGATCGCGTGCCCACTCTAGGACGTCGTCGTGTATCTCGTTTAGATCGTCCGGTCCGACCATTGTGACCCGATCAAACTCCGGATCGGCGGCAAGTGCGAGTACGCGATCTGCATCGCCCGCGTTGACAGCGTCCGCGACCGCGCCGATCTGACGACCGAACCGGTGGCCGCGCGCCAATGTGATCACGCCGTCGGCCAGCACCGAGCGTTCGGCCGGCGTGAAGTCGGCGCGTCCACTCAACGCAAGCTGGTCAAACAGCGGATTCGCCGGGCCGCTCGGGGTGCGCGCAACGAGGTCGGCCAGCACCGCGCCTGCTTCAACGGACGCTAACTGATGTGGGTCGCCAACCAGAATCAATCGCGTGTCGCTTCGTACCGACGCGATCAACCGACTCATCATGGTCATCGGCAGCATCGATGTCTCATCGACTACCACGACGTCATAGGGAAGTCGGTTGCTCGGACCGTTGCGGAACGTTCCGTCGGGCCGCGATCCCAACAGTCGGTGGACAGTCACCGCGGTCGTGTCCGGAGGTAGTCGCCCATAATCGGTCACCGACGACTGCAGTTGGGCCGCGGCACGTCCGGTCGGCGCACACAGCCCGATTCGCAGCGATCCCCCGGCCAGCAACTCCAGCACGTGCAACAACCGCGCGACGGTGTATGTCTTCCCGGTACCCGGCCCACCCGCGAGGACGGTCGTCCACGACGTCGCGGCCAGTACTACGGCGGCAAACTGACGGTTGTAGACCAGTTCGCCGCCTTCGGTCTGTGCCATCGGATCGGGGGCATGAAAGACCGCTTGCATGGCGGACCGCAGGTCGGCCGCGGTCACCTCGGGTCGTCTTGTTACTCGGTCGGCCAGAATATGGCGGATCGTTGCTTCCTGCCGAAAGTACTTCTGCAAGTACAGCAGTGGGCCATCGATCGAGCCGACCAGTGCGAGGGGACGTAGCGGCCCGGCGTCGGTGCCGACGACGAGCGGCGAGCCAATCAACGCCGCGACCATCGACTCCGCCGTCGGCCACGCGAGCTCCGGAGTGTCGGCGGCCATGTCGTCGACACGTGCCAGCTCCAGGCAGGTCGAACCACTCCGAACGGCGCGGACAGCCAAGGCGGTAGCGAGCAGGACTTCGTCGGGAACATCGACACTGGCTAGCGTCGCAAGCCGTCTGGTGACGTGTACATCGGCCGCAGACAGAACCCCCGCGGAGTTGAAGTCGCCGAGTACACCGCCCACCGACAGTGCCCGTTGTGCGCTGAACTCGTCGATCGCCGCAACCTCAGACATCGGCAGACACCTTGCCCGCCAATAGATCCGATAATTCGACGACCAATTCCGCCGGGATACGCCACTCGAAGACACCGTGACCAGCGGGAGTTTCCGGACCAGCCATCCCCCGCACGAAGTGGTACTGAATCGGGCCAAGGTCGGATTCCGGACGATACTCGGGCAACCGCCAGCGTAGATAGCGATGTAGCGCAACCGAATACAGCAGCGCCTGCAGCGGATACGTCTCGCGGATCATTTCCTGAGCCATCGACTCGGTCGTGAAGTCGTCGAGGTTGAGCTCGCCGGGTTTGAGCCGGTTTGTTTTATAGTCGACGACGACGTAGCCAACCGATGTCCGCAGCACAGAGTCGATGCTGCCGGTCAGATAGCCCCGGAAGCGGTCAGTGTTGACTGACCGTACGACGTCGACAAAGCCGCGCAATGGGTCATCGGCTGGCAGATGCCGGTCCAGCAACGCCGCAACCTGTCCGAGCGTGAAGCCGCCAGCGGCGTCGTCCCCGGCAAGTGGGAGCTCGAAATCCATTTCACTGAGTCGATCCGACGGCCCGATGTCCCACAGCGTTTGTGCTCCGGAGCCAAGTCCAAGTGGCGTGGTCAGAACTCCGATGAGAGCCGACGTTAGTTTGTCGATATCGACGTCAAAGCCGCGTCGGGCGGCGCCCTCCGAAACACGTTCGTGTACATGTGCTTTCATGTCCGACGCTGACGTATCGACGTCTTCTAGGACTTCATGGACCAACGTTCCGAATGACGCGCCGAACGGCAAACCATTCATCAACGACGCCATCCCGGTCGCCGCGTCTGCTGCAGTGGTTCCTTCGACGGCAACCTCGAGCGGCTCATCGACAACCACCCCTTCCTCGGGTTCACTGCCGGCCTGAACTATCGAGCGATGTTCGGCGTGGGCAGCCGCAACGATGGCCGAGTACGACGTCCGCCGCCAGTCCTGATCGATCCTCCGGTTGAATCGCGCGACCGACATCGCCGGAGCGGACTCCCGTTCCGATGTGGGGCTCCACTTCGGCACGGCTGTGTGTTTGCCTGCCTCTTCGACGCTGATTCGGGCGTCGAGGGCGGCGAGATCCTCGAGTGTCGTCAGACTTGTCTTGTCATCGGGAATCGGCACCGAGTTGGGAATAATGCCGTCCTGACCGGCGCGCACCGCGGTGGTCCGATCGGCGTTGGTGAACAAGAGTCGGTGTAGAGCACCGGTTGATGTATTGGTGCTCGGCGCCCACCACAACACGACTTGGGATCGTGCTCGAGTGACCGCAACGTAGAGCAGGCGCAGGTCTTCTCCGGCGTTCTCAGCGATGTTGGCGGCCCATCGATCCCGATAACCAGGTGCCGACGGACCTCCGATGTCAAGGAAACGACGTTCGGTTCCGTCGTGGTAGATGAATGTGGTTGGCTTTGCGACGCGTCCACCGTCCCAGCCGAACGGGACGTAAACGATTGGGAATTCCAGGCCTTTACTGCCGTGGATTGTCATGATCTGGACCGCCTGGGTGTCCCGATCCAGACGTCGAGTGGACTCCGCGTGCTGATTCCAGCGCGATTCGTCCGAGATCACTTCGGCAATCCACGCGACGAGTCCGGCAAGGCCGCACGACGTCTCCGACACATGGCGGTTGCACAGCGCCGAGACCTGCAACAGATCGGTCAGCAGCCGCTCGCCATCGGCCATCGCCAAGATCCGTTCGTGCGTGCGACGGTCGCTGAGCAATCGTGCCGACATCGCAGCAAAGCCACCCTCGCTAAAGACCCGGGACAGCCGTGCGAACTGTCCGGACAGCTCGCCGACTTCGTCGTCGTCCGCTGCGTCAAGTTCGGCGGCCGACAATCCAACGATCGGGGTCAGCGCGGCAAGCCGCACCCGCGCCACCCGCGCGGGTTGTTCAATCGCCGCTAGGACGTACCACCATTGTCGTGCTGCGGGCGTCTGGAATATCGATGTTCCCGACCGGACCACCGAAGCGATACCCAACTTGCCTAACTCCGCCTGCAGCGGCGCGATGGTCTTGTTGTGCCGCAACAGAATTGCGATATCACCAGGCTGGATCGGACGCCGCTTCCCGTCGACCTCCAGGAGCGCGTCCGACGCCAGTTGCGCCGCAATATCTTTCGCTACGTCAACGGTGACCCGATTACGAACCCCACCGATCGTCGGGATGTCGGAGTCGCGTGCGAATACGGTGAAGTCGCGACGCGTGAACGCACGAATTCGTACCGGCGGTGCGCCATCCAAGCGGCTGCCGTCATGTTTCGCGCCCACCGGCCGAACCGCAATCATCGGGTGCCCAAGCGTCGCATCGGCAAACAGCGCCCCCAGGCCGTCGACCACATCTTCGTCGGAGCGGTAGTTCGTCGTCAGAACCTGCCGCCGTTCGGCAACATTGACAGCGTTGAGATAGCTAAGCACCTCTGCCCCGCGGAACGCGTAGATCGATTGTTTGGGGTCGCCAACGAGAATCAGGGCGACCGACGGATCATCGGGCCGATGGAAGCAGCGTTCGACGATCTCCCATTGCTGCGGATCGGTATCTTGAAACTCGTCGATGAGCACCACATCGAACTGATCCCGAATGCGTTGTTGCGCAAGGGCTCCCACGTGTTCGTCCGTGACGATGTGGTGCAGCGTTCCCTGCAGGTCGTCGTAGGTGCGGATCCGGCCCATCCGCTTCCGTTCAGCGGTGGCTGACCGCACCGCTTGCGCGAATCGAATCCGTAACTCGGTCGCCTCCGTTGGTGGTCGCCCATCGTCGCCGATGGGTGAAAGGATCGCGGTCGGGTTACGTACCGCGTCCCGGGCGATTGCCGCCGCAACCGAATATTCAAGTGCGTCGTCGGGAGCGCCCGCGAAGCGACGAATATAGAGGTCTCGGGCCACATCGGAAACGATCTCGTCGACATTTTCTAAGATCGGGAACTGCTGTTCGCGCTCCCCCAGAAAGCCGAGGGCCGCCAGCATCCGGTTGCAGAAGGTGTGTGTTGTCGCCATTGTCGCGGAATCGAAATCTGACAGAGCGTCGACGATCCTGCGTCGGCGAGCTGCCAATTCGTCCGGCGTTCCATCGATGAGCAGGGTGAGTAGGACATCCGGATCGTCGGGTACCGAGGTGGGGTTGTCGAGTGCCCGCAGCGCTTCACGGAGCCGCAGGCGGGTTCGGTCGCGCAGTTCCGCCGACGCGGCGTTGGAAAACGTCGCCATCAGCAGACGTGAAATCGGAACTCCGGCCACGATATAGCGGACAGCCAGACTCACGATCGCGTACGTCTTACCGGTGCCGGCGCTCGCTTCCAAAACTGTTGTGCCCGTTGGCAGTGGTCCGGCGAGATCGAAGGGTGTCGGCGCCTTGTCTGGTGCAGGTACGTCGGTCACCGTGACACCTCGTTCTGCTGGAGTGGACCGAATACCGCGGATGCCACCCGGATAAACGTCGGAGTATCGCCGCGGCCCGGCAGCCAACGGGCCAGCACGTCGTGCAAGTCCGGCATCGCGCGAGCCAGCTCGTCGAAACTGACTGGTACTCCTGGCTCGCCACGGAACACGTAGCCCTGGTAGTCGTCGGCGTCGAAGGCATTCGAGAACGCGTAGGACGCTCGACGCATCGCCATGGCGTGATTGCCCTTCTTGTCGAAGTCCTCGGCGGCGGCATTCGCGGCGGACAGGGGAAGCGCAATCGGTTGCCGGCGCGCCGCGTCGTAGAACGCCACCAACATCGTCAGCAAATCGGCGGCATCACTTGGTGCGGTGAACCGGTGGGCCGCCGTACGTGTGCCCCGCCCCGAACCTCGGCCGACGACGGCGGCTACCTGTACGGGTGCATGACTGGCGTTTGCCGCCAACGCGAGCAGTTTGATCCATGTCTGTAGCCGCTGCTTACTCGACACCCTCGAGTAGGTCACGGTGCATAGCCGAGAGGTACCCGATGAGTCGGTAAAGATGTCTCCGATCGTTCCATACATTCGACGTCCGTCGGGCAATTCAAACCTGACATCGATTGCCGCCGCGGTCCCCGACCGCCACGGTTGCGCCGCGCGGAACACCGCATCGGCCCGATCGACAATGGGGCGCATCGCAACGGTCCCGAAGGTGAACGGAGGCAACGTACCTCGGCGCATCTCTGCCTTTTGTGCGACACCCAGATCATCGCCATCGAGCAGAGCCGCTAGCAGACGATCCCCAATCGCCCATGCCTGTAAGCCGTCAAGATCAATGTCGAGTTGATCGGCATGCCTGTCGAGCCCTTCGGGGAGACTCGCGCCCAGACGCTGCCGGACGAAACCTTCGAGTGGGTTCACCAGGAATCTGATGAATTCGTCGAGTTCGATGTCACCCGAGCCGGCCGCTGGCAGTGTTGCGGCGCGCAGCAGCGCGGGCTCAGTCGCGGCAGCGTCTCCGGTGGTGAGTCCGGCCAGTGCTCGCGCGCCCGGAAGGAGTGTCGAATCAAAGCTTTGCAAGCCGCCGGGTGCGTCGTCGGTGACGAAGTTGCTGTGTTCAAATGCGTGCAGCGTGTGGCGGGTGACGATCGGTGAGACTTGCCCGGGACCGACATCGAGAATCGTGTGGGCCGCGTCGATGAGCTCGCTGACCACGACGGCGGGTGGAACCTCGACGCCCGAGACCGCGTCGGCACCACTGTAGAAGACGATGAGGTGATCCCGCGCCGCGGTCAGGGCGTCGAGGAAGACCTGCCGATCCTCGTTCCGAATGTCGCGCTCACCGACGAACGGAACGACGGCAAGAATGTCGTCGCCATCAACCCCGCGGATACGCGGAAACGCGCCGTCATCGAGTCCGAGAAGAATGATGGCGCGGTGCGGAACCGAGCGCATCGGCACCATCGAACAGACAGTTAACTCGCCAGTTCGGAAGTTTGCACGCGTCGGGCGGGCAGCGAGGAGACCCGTCATCAGATCGCGGACATCGTTGAGTTCAAGGTCAGTCGGATCGATCCCGACAGGTAGATCGAGTGCCTCTGTAATCAGCGAAACAGCCTGGGCCCGTTGCCATTCGGTATCAGGCTCGGTCGCAGTGAGTTGATCGATCGCCGCACGCAGAACCTCGGCCCACCCGCTCGCGCGGCGCGGCGCGGCGAGTGTGCTCAGCAGCGAACCGATACGGTCGAAAAATTCGGCGATCCGACCAACCAGGTCGGTAGCTGTTGAGTCAACGCCGGCAAGCGGTAGCGACGTCGCAAGCCATTCGTCCTCTGACTCGTCGGCGACTACGCCGAGAACGATCCGATCCAACCCGGTCTGCGCGGTCCCCTGTGGGAAGCCGCCGAGTCCGAACCTGAGTCGTTGGGTGACGTCGACGCCCCATCGAATATTGGCACGTGTGCACCAATTAGCCAGGGTGTCCAGGTCGTCATCGGAAAATCCGAAGCGCGTCCGGACCGGTGTCTGGCCGGCGAAGTCGACCAGGTCGCCTACGCGAGCCCGCCCGGCCGCGAGCTCAAGTAGCGATGCCACCGCGTTCAATACGTCATTTGTTTGGCGTAGCCCACGGTCGGCGAGCCGCACTCGCAACGTAAAAGCGGGATGGTCCAGGCCCGTTTGTCCGAAGGCGCCTCGGATCAGCGGGGCGTACTCCTCGACGTCGGGGCACATGATTAACACGTCGCGCGGCTGCAGGGTCGGGTCATCAACGAAGAGTCGAAGCAGGCGATCGCGAAGTACCTCAACCTGACGCTCGGCGCCGTGGCATGCGTGCAATTCCAGCGATGAGTCGGGCACGGACCCCGCTATCGGTCCCGCGGAGTTGTGTCGGAGCGATGCCTGCAGATGTTGCAACAGGGTCGTTGATGGCTCACCGGCGTCGGCGGCCGGGTGATAGACCGATGTGTCCGCGTATGGACCGACGCATTCCTGCAGTTCGACGACATCCCGGGAGAGGCTGGCCAGCAGCGGGTTGGTCAGGTCTAACTTGGTTGCCGCCGCGCGCTGGTTTGAGTCTCGCGCCGACGTTGCGTCGACCATCTGCCACAGCGCATCGCTCGGGTGCGGCAGGTAGAGGTGAACGTCGCGATGAACTGCCAAGGCGCTCAACACTTCTCGCATTGTCTCGGGGATCCGTGTTGGGCCGAAGATGGACAACCTGGCCGGGAGGCCGACGAGCGATGGTGTCTCGCGTAGATGGGACGTGATGGTGTCCAGTTCTTCGGCAATATGCGGAACGCCGATGCGCTCGCGCACCAATCGCCAGAACCACGGCTGCCAAGTCAGCGATTCCGGTAGCGGAGTTGTAGCGTCGGTGTTTCGGTCAGCCGCCCAGTCGGCGAGCATGGTCGGGCGCTGCCAGCCGTAGGAGTCGAAGAGGTTTGCGATGGTGCGCGCCGTGGAGAGCCGACGACCCCGCCGCAAGCGGGAACCGGTTGAGTCGTCGCGGCCGACGTGGTGTGCCAGAACGGCAAGTCGCGGGTCGTCGATATGTTCGTCGAGCGTCGCCAACACCGGCCAAATCATCCGGTCGGCACGCCACCTCTCCGATGCCTGCACGTCTTTCGACAATCCTTCGACGATGCGCGCCACGATTCGGGTTGGCGACGCGAAGTCAACGTTGGCGGAAATCCCGTCGGCCGCTCCGGCCGAGGCACCCAGCGTCGATGACAGGTGTTGGGCAAGCCATCGCTCGACGCCCTTTGCTGGCACCGCAACGATTTCGGTTGCCATCGGATCAACGAGCGGAACAGACAGTGCGGTGGCCAGCGCATCCGCCAGCGTGTCGGCCCGCTCCGCCCTATGAAGTGTGAACATCAGCGACGATCCTATCGACGGGGACCGACAGAATCGTCGAGGGCGCGCGCGGCTTCAGATCACGGCCAAGCGAAACACATGGGACCCGACCCGTACCCCTGATTCACGCGTACGAAGTTGCTGGCCGATCGCTTTCCGTTTTGCACCGCGTAGAGCTCACGAATGCCCATTCGGTGCGGAACCCAGGAAACAACCGCCTGTGCACCGTTTGCCTTGGCTCGCCCGATGAATCGCGCCGGATACCCGGCCCCTTTTCGCTCATAGAAGCCGACCCAGCCCGTCGAATTGACCGGTACCGACATTTGGTACATGCAGCCGGTGCCGTAATTGACCGAGGAGAACATGGCACCCGGATCAACCTTTCCGGCAGGCGCCGCCGACGCCGGTGAACTTACGAGTGCTGCTGCAGAGACGGCAAGCGCTCCCAACGCTGCGGCCGCGACGATTCTCGCCATTTGTGTCCTCCCCTGAGGTGTTGACAACTCCGGTGGTCCATCTTGCCTCACCGGGCGTCCGCCGAGGCCGGAACAAACTCTTCACGTGCCAAATAGCGTGCTGGCGGCACACTCACAAATGAGCTGAACTCGCGCGTGAGATGAGCCTGATCTGCATATCCCCGACTATTGGCCACGTCGTCGATTCCTAAGCCGAGTCGCAGATCGGCCATCGCGGCGTCGAATCTGATGAGTCGTGCGGCCTGTTTGAGGCCGATTCCGTACTCCGCGACGAATCGTCCGGTCAGGTATCGCGCCGACCATCCCGATCGTTGGGTTAAGTCGGAGATGAGGCACCGACCGCCCGTCCGCATCAGGTGGTCCCATGCGGCCGCGGCGTCGGCCTGTGGGGCCCATCGGCCGGCCGCCGTCGAAAGATCATCGACCCAGTTGATCATTGTCTCGGCTGTGCGCCGGGCTCGCTCCGATGGCCGACAGGTCGCGACGCTGTCGGAGAGTTCAGCGGCCAGGCTCGGATTCAGTTCGTCGAGGTCGATGGCCCGGTCGACGAGTTCAGCTACCGGTAGCCCAAACAGGCGTCGGACACCCGCGGGCGTCAGACCCACTTGAACTCCCACCTGATTGCCGTCGTGGTGGATGAAATACGGGCTCGAATGTAGACCGCCGAGGCACACCCGGAATCGGGTGACCGTCGAGAGTCCTGGCCCCGACAGATCGAGGCCGTCACGCAGATCGACGACGATGGTGACTGTTGGCGACGGAATACCCAGGTGCATGCCCGCGACTGCGCCGGTGATGTCATAGGGCACCACCGACGCGACTCCGAGGGCTGCGGTCAGCCCGCGTACGTCCCGAAGCTCCATATATTGCCTTCCGGGTCGGCAATGGAGAACCCTCGCGACCCATAGTCCTCTTCACTCATGTCGCGAACAAGCGTCGCGCCGAGGCGCTTCGCGCGGGTATAGACGGCGTCGGGGTCGGTGACGACGACATACAGGTTGGCGGTACCGGACGGGGTGACGAACGTCTGGTCCCCTTTGCCTGCGCTTGAGATCATGACGCGCCCTCCGTCGGGCCACAGCATTTCTGAGTGGACCACTTCGCCTGCGCCATCGCCGTCGACGCAGATCCCCTCATCGAAGCCAAGGGCGGCAAGCCACCGACGTTGCGCGAGTGGGTCGTTGCAGGACAGTCCGGGCCAAATGTTGGTGTCTTTTCGTGTGTTCATGCTCTTAATCGTGCCCGGCTGTGTCCTTTGCGTCTTGAAGAAATTGGCACGATGGAGGTGGTGTAAATCTTGTTAGGTGACTACCTCGACGCCCACCGGCCCGCTCGACGGCATTCGTGTTCTCGAACTGGGCACGCTGATTGCCGGGCCGCATGGTGCCCGGCTGCTCGGTGATCTTGGCGCCGACGTGATCAAGATTGAGCCGCCGAATCGTCCCGACCCGATTCGGACCTGGGGAGCTGCCGAAGTCGACGGTCACCGGTTCTATTGGACGGTCCATGCGCGCAACAAGAAGGCCATCACTCTCAATCTTCGCGCCGACGTCGGTCGGGACCTGTTTCTCCGTCTCGTCGCCGACGCCGACATTATCGTCGAGAACTTCCGACCGGGCACGCTCGAGCGCTTGAACCTCGGCTACGACGTACTGCGGCAACAGAATCCTGGGATCATCCTCGTGCGGGTGTCTGGTTACGGCCAGACCGGCCCGGACGCTGCTCGGGCGGGATACGCGTCCGTCGCCGAGGCGGCCAGCGGGCTGCGGCACATCAATGGATACCCGGGACAATTACCTCCGCGGCTCTCGTTGTCGCTCGGTGACACACTCGCGGGCATGTATGCGGCGCAGGGTGCGTTGGCTGCGCTGCATCACAGATCGGTGACCGGGCAAGGGCAGGTTGTCGATGTCTCGCTACTGGAAGCCTGTGTCGCGATTCAAGAATCGACCATCGCCGACTACGCGATGGGAGGAGTCGTACGCGGACCGTCGGGGACCCGACTTGATGGCATCGCGCCGTCGAACCTGTATCCGACCGCGGACGGTACGCATGTCATCATCGCGGCCAACCAGGATTCGGTATTCGAGCGCCTCTGCGCCGCAATGGGTCAACCGGAACTGGCCACCGACGAACGCTTTCGCGACCATGAGGCGCGCGGGCTGAACCAGGATGAAATCGACGAGATTATCGGTCGCTGGTCGGCGAAGTTTTCCGGTGCCGAGCTGGACGAGATTCTGACCTCAGCCGGCGTGGTTGTCGGACGAGTCAACACCGTCGCCGATGTCTACGACGACCCACAGCTGCGAGCTCGCGACATGATCACGCCGCATTACGACCATCGGATTGAGCGCGATGTCCCGGGCCCGGGCATCGTGCCAAAGTTCTCCGCGACGCCTGGTCGGGTTCGCAACGCGGGTCCACCGATTCCGGGCGCGGACAACGACGAGGTGTACCAGTCACTTGGGCTCACACCGGATGAGATAGCCGCGCTAGAAGACGAAGGAGTGCTCTGATGACGCTGCCGACCACAATCACCGTGCGCGACGTGACGCTACGCGACGGCCTGCAAATCGAAGAGCCGATCAGCACCGACGCCAAGGTTGAGATCCTGCGAGCGATTGTCGCGTCGGGCGTCCGGGAAGTCGAAGCGACCGCGTTTGTCTCACCGACAAAGGTGCCGCCACTCGCCGACGCCGCCGAATTCGCGAAACGCCTCGCCGAATTCCCGGACATCACGTTCTCCGCGCTCGTGGCCAGCACCAACGGCGCTCGGCGCGCTATCGACGCCGGGTTTCGATCTCTGGAATACGTCGTGTCTGCGGCCGACTCGCACAGCAACGCAAACGTCGGGCGCAGCACCGCGGAGGCAACATCGGTGATCGGCGACATCATCGCCGTCGCGCGCGACGGCGACGCATCGGTTGAGGTCATCGTCGCGACCGCCTGGGACTGCCCCTTTGATGGACCGACACCGTCGAACCGAGTCCTCGACGTGGTGATGGCAGCCGTCGATGTCGGTGCCGACCGCATCGCGATCGCCGACACCATCGGTACGGCCACACCGGTCCGCGTCACATCGTTGATCACCGAGGTCGCTCGTCTCACCGGTCCCCTCCCCCTTGGCGCCCATTTCCACAACACCCGAGGGGCCGGTCTTGCAAGTGCTTTTGCGGCGATCAACTGCGGGATCACCCGGCTCGACGCGTCGATGGGCGGCCTTGGCGGCTGCCCCTTCGCTCCTGGAGCTAGCGGAAACATCGCCACCGACGATCTGGTGTATCTCTTGCGGGACAGTGGAATTGAGACAGGCATCGATCTCGCCGCGGCGATCGACGCCGGGCGAATCGCGACGTCGTTGGTCGGCGTCGACGGTGCCAGTGCGCTCGGTCGGGCGGGCGACCGGAAGCTGGCCTAGTCGGTTTCCGACCTACCTGGCTTGCTCACGACCACGCCGCATCACCGCGTCCGCATCCTTGCCGACGTTGCGTCCTTGCGCGCTAGCCAGCCAGCTCGCACCGGTCGCAGCTTCGACGTCGGCCCGCGGATCGAAGACCACCGCTTCTACGCGACGGTAGGAACCCACCAGATTTTGCACTGCGGCCTGGTTGTTCGACACGATGTCGGCGGCCAACCGACGCGCGGCCGAAAGTAGATCGTCGTGCGCCACCACCTCGGTGACAAGACCGTGTTGGAGTGCGGTTTGCGCGTCGACGAAATTGCCGGTGAGACTCATTCTGCGGGCGAATCCGAATCCCACCTTCTCCGGAAGTCGAACTGTCATGCCCCAGAGCGGCATGATGCCCACCCGGGCGTGTGTGTCGGCGAACCGTGCCTTCTCGGATGCAATGAGGATGTCGCACGCCAAGGCAAGTTCCAATCCGCCAGTCACCGCTGCACCGTTGATCGCTCCAATCACGGGTTTGTTGATCGGCGTCCACGGGTGTCCGGTCGGAGCATCACCCGGCGTGGTTTCGGCGCCAGCACCCGCGGAATTCTCGTTCATGTTGTCCCAACCACCTTCCGCGCCGATAACGCGAAGATCGACGCCAGCACAGAATGCCGGATCAGCACCGGTGAGGATGACGACCGCGACGTCGGGATCATTGCCTGCGTCACGGATGGCGCGCTGAATCTCGGCAATCAGGCTGGGCGACAGCGCATTTCGTGACTCTGGTCGATTCAGGGTGATGGTGAGGACAGAGTCGGCGCGTTCGACGAGGAGCATGTCGCCGATCGTAAGTCACATCTCGCGGAACGTCAGCGGTTCACCCTTGTGGAGCTCAAGGATTTCCCGCACCGGCTCCGGAATTGCTACCGGCTTCGACGTCACGACGTCGATCATCACGAGGGTCGTGCGCGCGATCGCGCAGGTGACGCCCGTCGGGTCCACGAGAGAGTAACCAAACTGGAAGGACGCGTTGCCAATACGTGTGATGCGGGTCAGTATCCGCACCGGCTCCGACGTGTAGGCCAGCGGCGAGTGGTACTCGATATCTTGGCGGGCGACGAGCATTCCCACACCATCGCCCCGCTCGGCGAACCATTCCGCGAACGCACGAACCCGCGCTTCTTCGAAGAGTCGCGCCACCTGAACGTTGTTGACGTGCGCAAGCGAATCCATGTCCCCCCAACGCAAATGAATAAGGAGTTCAAATTCACCAGCCGATTCGCTCATATACCCGACAGTAACCGTAGGATGAATGCATGCGCATCGGCACCCCGCGCCTCCTCCTCGCCCCGGTGAAACCGAGTGACGTCGATGACCTGTGTGCACTCGACGCCGATCCCGCTGTGATGCGCTTCGTCAACGGCGGATTACCCACACCACGTCGAGATATCTCGGACTGGGTAATTCCGCGCGCACAAGCCGAGTACGCCGCGCACGGAACCGGATTGTGGACCATTCGATTTCACTCCGACGGCACCTTCGCCGGCTGGGTTTCTCTGCGTACGCCACGTCACAGCAGCCAGAGTGAACTGGAGTTGTCGTACCGATTGACCGCCGCGACGTGGGGGCGCGGTGTGGCGACCGAGGCCACGCTGGCGTTGATCACCATGGCGTTCGATGAGCTCGAGGTCAACCGGATCTTCGCTAGCACTCACGCGGCGAATGGCGGATCGCAGCGAATAATGCAGAAGATGGGTATGCGCTTGTCGGCGATGCACCTGTCGGACCGTCAGATCGACTCCGGTTTCGAGCACGACGAGGTCGAGTACGAACTCATGGCCTCCCAGTGGCGCGCACGCAAGCCCCGCCACGGCGTGTGGGCGGCCGACGACGCGATCACCGAATCGTGGGCACCTGACCACGCGCAATACTCCGCCTAACGATACCGTTGACACCATCGGGTACCACCCGGCTCGCCAGCCCAGCGATAGGAAGTTGTTCTTACTCATGAGCACCCCTACTCAACCTGCAGCCCGTCGACACCACGTCGTCATTATTGGTTCCGGCTTCGGCGGTCTATTCGCCGCTCAGCGCCTCAAGCGAGCAGACGTTGATATCACGGTCATCGCACGTACCACTCAGCACCTCTTCCAGCCGATGCTGTACCAGGTCGCGACCGGCATCGTGTCCGAAGGTGAGATCGCACCGGCGACGCGAATCGTGCTCCGTAAGCAGAAGAACGCCCGCGTGCTATTGGGCGACGTCAAGACGATCGACCTCGAGTCGAAGACGGTCACCTCGCAGCTACTTGAGCGCAAGACCGAGACTCCATACGACAGCTTGATTGTCGCGGCGGGCGCCGACCAGTCGTACTTCGGCAATGATCATTTCGCCGAGTACGCCCCCGGTATGAAGACCATCGACCACGCGCTCGAGCTACGTGGCCGCATCCTCGGCGCCTTCGAGCAAGCCGAACTCTCCGACGACCCCGCGGAACGCGAGAAGCTCTTGACGTTCGTCGTGATCGGTGCCGGCCCCACCGGCGTCGAGCTCGCTGGCCAGATCGCCGAAATGGCAAATAAGACCCTCAAGGGCAGCTTCCGCAGCATCGACCCGACGCAGGCCAAGGTGATCTTGCTCGACGCGGCTCCCGCGGTGCTCCCGCCGTTTGGGGAAAAGCTCGGTTTGAAGGCCGCGGCACGCCTGCAGAAGTTGGGTGTCGACATCCAGCTGAATGCGATGGTCGTCGACCTTGATTACGACGGCATGGTCGTCAAGGAGAAGGACGGAACCACTCGTCGCATCGAGTCGCAGTGCAAAGTTTGGTCGGCCGGAGTTCAGGCCAGTTCGCTCGGCAAGCAGCTGGCCGAGCAGTCCGGTGTCGAACTTGACCGCGCGGGTCGAGTGAAGGTTGGCCCCGACCTTTCGATTCCAGGCAACCCCGATGTCTTCGTCGTCGGCGACATGATGGCCGTCGACGACGTGCCGGGTGTTGCACAGGGCGCGATCCAGGGTGGTCGGTACGCGGCCGATGCCATCAAGGCGCAGCTGACCAAGGGGCAGACACCCGAGCAGCGCAAGCCCTTTAGCTACTACGACAAAGGTTCGATGGCCACCGTGTCGCGGTTCAGCGCCGTGATGCAGGTGCCGATCCCCGGAACGTCGAAGAAGTTCGAGACGGAGGGCTACTTCGCGTGGCTCGGCTGGCTCGCGCTGCACCTGGTGTATCTGGTCGGCTTCCGCAATCGCCTGAACACCATCGTCAACTGGTTCTTCGCCTTCAGCACCCGTGGTCGAGCGCAACTCGCGATCACCGAACAGCAAGTGTATGCGCGCACCGCGATGGGCCATCTCACTGAGATCGCGAACAAGTCGATCATCGAGATTCAGAGTGAGAAGGACCGTGAGCAGGAAGCTGCTCGGGCCGCCGCGGCCAAAGAAACCGAAGCCAGCTAGCCGAGGTTCTGTAACCGGACCCGCGACGTCGCCAGCAATTGACCGTCGGCAACCATGTCGACCTGCCACAGTTGCTGGCGCTTGCCGCGGTGAACCGGCGTTGACGTGGCCGTGATCGTGCCGGCCGGTACTGATTTGAGGAAGTCGGTGCTGTTGTTAACACCAACGGCCTGGCTTCCCAAACCTGTATGGGTCAGCCATACCACGCCCGAGATGCTCGCAACGCTCTCCGCGATCGCGCAGTAAACACCACCGTGGACGATGCCGTACGGCTGGTGATGCTTGGGGGTGATCTCCATCGTCGCGACGATTTCGTCGGGCGTTGCCGACACAACCTGCAGGCCAAGCGTCGCGTCGAGTCCAACGGCCTTCAGATCGGCCGCGCTCAAAGGCTGTCCCGTCTCATTATCTGCGCTCATGATGTGACCGTACCCAGCGTGGCTGACCGGAATGTGTTGGGCCTGCGATTGGCGGAGTCGGGCACAAAATCGGCAGGCCCCACGTTGTAAAAACGTGGGGCCTGCCGTGGCGTGGACCGGGGGTCACTGCAGCCCTCAGGACTCTCGCGCGGTCCGCGTGATAGTTAATGTAGGCTAGCCTTACTACGTTGTCAACCCCGCGCGGCGGGTTGAATATGCCGATACGGAGAACATAAGTAAAATGAGAAGAATGAATGGATTGGGTGAGCTTGAGCGCGCTGTGATGGACACCCTGTGGGCGCTCCCTGAGCCGCAGACCGTGCGTCAGGTCCACGAGACGTTGTCTCGGGACCGCAACCTCGCTTACACCACGGTGATGACGGTCCTGCAGCGCCTGGCTAAGAAGAATCTCGTCAAGCAAATCCGGGACGATCGCGCACATCAGTACGCTGCCACGCACCCCCGCGAGGATCTGGTAGCCAACCTGATGGTCGACGCACTGTCGGAGGCCGACGCACCCGGTTCGCGCCACGCCGCGCTGGTTTCGTTCGTAGGGCGCGTCGGAGCCGACGAGGCCGCTGCCCTGCGTCGAGCGCTCGATCAGCTCGAAGCTTCGCAGCGCAACACTAATTCCGACTAGTCTAAAACCTGTAGTACCTCTAAACCGTTGTACCCACAACCGCGCATACTCACTAGCCAAGGAACGACCACGATGACCGCGCTTCTGTTCGGCACCCTGACGGTGTTGCTGGTCGGTCCGGTTCCGGAGCTATTGTCCCGTGCCCGCTGGCCCCTGCGCACCCCGCGCGCGGCAATGGTCCTGTGGCAGTCGATTGCTCTTGCGGCCGTTTTATCGGCATTCAGTTGTGGTCTGGCGATCGCTGCCAATCTCCTTGCCCCCGGCCCCGACGGTGCGCCCACAACCAATCCCTTCGACGAAATGGCGCGC